>JABLTR010096155.1_pt1 | contig 26284 bp, 23 predicted proteins | sample 7160071 | NCBI WGS metagenome assembly JABLTR01 (sample SAMN14651230, study PRJNA627086) | human gut metagenome | isolation source: feces | host: Homo sapiens | reverse complement strand
GGTGGCCCCGCCCCCTCGGCCTTCGGCCCTCCCTGCGTCGTAGGGCCGGTTCAGAGGAGCGCCTTTTCCACAGCGGCAATCGGCCTTGCGTTCGACGCCGTGCGCGAAACGGGGTGAGAGGAACCGGCTCGAACGGTGCAAGGAGGGGAACGCAGGGATACGCCCCTCATGAAAGCAAACCGGCGGGGGGAAATCGGCCCTGGCGCCGAAGGGGGGCTTCGCGACTCCCGCAAAAGACCCCCCATCCCTTGCGCACCTTGTGAAAACCTTGCATAAGGCCGCCTTCGGTTGGTTCCTTTATGCGCAGATGGACGCAGTGAATCCGCTTCGAGCGAGAAGTGCCGATCTTGGCTAAACCTTAACGCAGTCGGCAGTGCGTTTTTTCCTAACCGTTCGCCGGATTCGTCTCCTTTGCCCTGCGCTTGCTCTCTTTGCGGCCGTCCGCTCCCTGCTTTGAGAGTTTGCGCCTCTTGGCCCCTTCGCCATGGGTCGCTTGGCCCTTCTTCTTGTAATAGTCGCTCACCTTGCCTGAGCTGCTTCCTCTGCCCATGATCCTACCTTTCTTCTTTGGTTTCTCTTTGCTTCGTTTTCCTCAATTGCTCGAATCTCGCCTGCATGTCGCTTTCGTACCACACCACCCGCGCACCTCCCGCGTCGAAGTCGCACCGCCTTCCGTAGGCCAGCACCGCCGACGGCCTGAGCCTTCTCGCCGCCTCTGCGGCCCCGTTCTTGAACAGCTCGATACCTTCCGCGCAATCCATAAGCCCCACCGTCGAGAGCGCCACCGCAGAGCCTTGCGGGACGCCCTCGAAGGCGAACGCGTAGGTGTTAGGCTCGCCCCATGTGAGGGTGGGCACCACCCGCAGCCCCGCATCCTGCCACATGCGCCCCACGGCCCGGCCCCGGTAGACGTTCCATCGCTGCATCGGCTCGGGCATGTCGAGGTAGCACGAGAAGTCGGGCGTGAGCGCGCAGGCGAAGCGCGAGAGCATGGGCACGTAGCGCACAGGGTCGCTCCACGTCCCCTCGAACCGGTAATCGTCCAGGAAGAAGTGCACGCCCGCCTTGGGGTCTGTGCACCTCGGGCACGACGTGAACGCGCGCAGGCGTTCGGGCGCGACCTCCACGGGGTCGAGCTGCGGCATACCGGACGGCCCCACGTCGAAGCCGTCCACTAAGTGGAGGTTGTACGCCCGGCGCACGCGGTCGCGCCGGTTGCTGGAATTCTCGGGCTGCTCGCGCATGGCCGTCCCTTCTTACTGCAATGGAAAACTTGCTTGCATCTCAACAATCCCCCTTCACTGCCAAGGTTTACTGGTTCCTGCCTCTGGTTATCTATGATTACGTCGTATATCCCCAGGTCATAAAATCTTGGTGTAAGGGTATCTTGCTCGAAGTGTGAGGGTATCCCTGCGAAGTGTGAGGGTATTTGCCCTCACACATTCCCGTGTCATACGTGAGGTTAGGGCCTCTGACGGCTGGAAGCGGGTTCACGCAGTAGAGCGACGCATGGCCCTTGATCCCCTTGTGAACTAGTGTGAGGATTCCGACTTCTTGAAGGGCGCGCAATGCCCGCGAGGCGTTCTCAGCATGCCCTCCCAGCTTTTCGGCGGCCCAGTCGCGCGGAATCTGCACGGTTTGCACGTCCCCAAGCTCCAAGTCATCGCGTCCCTTGCTTGCTAGCCAGTCGGCCAGCCATCCGGCTTCAACGCGTTTCAGCATATCGCCGTCCTTGAATTGGGGGACAACGCGAGGAAGGAGAACGGCCCAAAGGCTCGTGCGCTCGCGTATCGCGGCGTCCATGATTATGCGCATGGTCGAACCGCGCATCTTCCCGTATTGCTCTTCCATGCTTCACATCACCGCATCCCGCCGTATGGGGAGCGGCAAAGCGCGACGAAGTGCGCGGCTTCGGGAAAGTCTGTTATGCACATCCTAGCGTTGCCGAAGGACATCGCTTCGTCTGCGAGCATGCCGCGTCACCGCCTTCCGCGCCTCGGTGGTAGAATGGGCGCAGCGGCTTCAGTGCTGCTGTTCGCGCTCGCTTCGCCTTCGGTTTGGTCGCTGAGGGGCAAATGCGGGCGCTTCCGCTTGTTCTCTACGCGAGTGCGGTTGCGCTTGCCGGGGCAGTCGGACATGATCGGTTCGCCGGTGCCGAACACGTAAACCGCAGTTCTACGCCGTCCCATCGACACCGCTCCCATTCGCGTACTCGATCAGCTTGAACTTCGGCACGAATAGGCGGCGTCCTATGCGGCACCCCGGCAGACGCCCCGCGTTTATCTCCGCGCGGATGGTCTGCTCCGACACACCGGTGAGGCGGTGCATATCCTGCACGCTCAGCAGCTCCGGTTCTCCCGCGAGCATTTCCGGCGTATCGGCGGGCGGTTTCTCGGAGAGGTACACCATGCGGCATTTGCCGCAATCTGCGCTAGATATCGGTAAGGCCATCCTGGGACACCTCCTTCAGTAATGAGCTCATTTCCGCTTTGTCCATGCCGAAAGCGTTTGCGACTTTAGCCAGTTGACCCGGGTAAAGTTGAAACCCTCTATTTTCTGCATAAGAGATTAAAGAAGCGTCGATGCCAGACCTTCTTGCGAGTTCGCGTTTGCTCCATCCAAGCATGATTCGTTTTTGCTGCATTTCGATCATAATGACCACCTCCAAGCTTATTTGTTGTTCATTGCACTTTGTATAATAGCGTTGTAAAATACTCTATAATAGAAAAATTAGAGGTTATTACTTTAGAGATTACGGAGTATCTACAAGTGAATGAGTACAAGATAAAAAGAGTCTTTAGTATTCACGAGGTTTTCAAACCGCTGCCGTGGTATGTCCGAGACGTAATTCCCATATTGAGAAGCGACGGCGAGCCAATCGCTTATTGCGAAGTGGACGGTCATAGTAGGCTTATGCGAGAGCTTCCGTGTGAAATTTTTAATCACGAATTGAAACGGCTTAACGTTTTGAATGGCGAAGAATTCGCCTCTTTCATGTCCGAGTATGGACTTGTTGGATGTTTTGAGAAAAACAGAGAATTATTTTCTTCGTCTCTCCTGAAACTCGACATTTCCGATCGCAGCCAAGTTCTGAGGTTTGAGGCGGATATGGATTTCCTAGCGTTACTTCCGAAAAACCCTTCTGATTACTTTATCTCTCGGCAAGAAATTGAGACACGCTATTCGGAACTTCAGGAAGGAATTGCATGTGTGGCAAAAGATCACAAGGTGCTTAGTGTCGTGTCTGCCGCAGAGGCGGCAACAACTGTTTGGTCTTTGCTGAGCAGTGCGAAAACAGTAAAGGCAATTATGCAGAGTGACGATCCTGAGACAATAGCCAAGCTTGCGGACATCAGCGTCGATGGTCTTTACGATGAGATACAGGAGGATGATGAATACCTGAACTGGCTCATGAGAGGGATTTCTCCCCAGATAGGAATAGTGATAGACATGCCGGACGGCACTTGCGGGAAGCCGTCATTCGATGACTTGATACTTGAATATAAGCGCGGGTGCTTTGAGCAGGCCGTGGCTTTGCAGATATGGGAGTTCTCTCTGCATGGCGAAGGGTATTCCGTATGCTCCGAGTGTGGCGAGGTTTTCGTCAGGAAGCGGTCAACCAACAGGAACGGCTCGCCTCGAAACACGAGCTTGTTTTGCTGTGATAAATGCAAAAATCGATATACGCAGAGAAAGTACAGAAAAAGCCCCGCATACCAGTTAAAGCAAGAAAAAAAGAAAGCCAGCAAACCAAGTTCATCCAATGTGATAAAACGCACTAGCTAATCCCGCCCGCTGACCCGGGCGCGTTGGGTATAGCCAAGCAAGCGCGGATCACAGGAAGGAGGTAACACCATGGCAAAAGGAGACGGAAGCATAACGGAGGTGCGGCGCGGCGTGTGGCGCGTGTGCGTGTCTTTCGGCACCGATCCCGTGACGGGGAAGCGGATCAAGGTGCAGCGCAATGTACACGGCACCAAGGCGGAGGCTCGGAAGGAGCGCGACCGGATACGCAGAGAGCATGAAAACGGCTTGTCGGTCGATGCGGACAAGATGACGTTCGGAGAGTTCGCCGACACGTGGCATTCCGCTCGCGTGGATGCGGGCGAAGTGGTGCGCACGCGCCTTGAACGCGAAGGAACGCTCATTAGCACGCTGTCAAGCTATATCGGCACTGTCCGCTTGCGCGATTTGACGCCGCGGACCGTCGAATCTCTGTATGCGTCCATCAAGCGCGACAAGACGGCAGAACGAGGCTCGTGCAGTGGGACTACGCTTCACATGTACCACGCCCTTTTGAAGCAGATACTGCGCAAGGCGGTAGACTACGATCTAATCTTGCGCAACCCGTGCGACCGCGTGAAAGCCCCGAAGGCCGACGAGCCAGAACGCCGCTCGCTCACCGTGGACGAAGGGGCGCGGCTGCTCGAATGCATCGAAGAGGCGGAGCGCGCCGCATACGCGTGGATGGCGGAGAAAGAGGCGCGGCAGACCGAGTGGGGCAATCTGTTCGGGCGATCAAGCCTTTTGGGGCTGAACACGATCAGCTACGTTATGGCGGCGCGCATCGGCCTTGCCACAGGCATGCGGCGCGGCGAGGTGTTCGGGTTGTGCTGGGGAAGCGTTGACCTGAACCAGCCGTGCATCAAGGTTCGCCAATCCCTCACGTCCTACGGCGAGGTGAAAGCTCCGAAGAGCAAGGCGGGCGTGCGCACCGTCGCCATCGATGCTACCACGGCGGCGCATCTTCGGCAATGGAAGGAGCGCCAGGCGGTGGAGTTGTTGAAGCTCGGCATCAAGCAGGACGGATGCACGCCGGTATGCTGCTCGGCGGTGGGCGGTTACTGCGAGCTTCACAGGTTCACGCGGTGGTGGGTGGGGTTCCGCAAGCAACACGGCTTCGATGATCTCAAATTCCACGAGCTGCGCCACACCCAGGCTACCCAGCTGCTGGCGAACGGCGTAGACGTGAAGACGGTGCAGAATCGCATGGGGCACTCTACGGCCTCTCTCACTCTGAACCAGTACGCTCACGCGATACCGGAGAACGACGAGAAGGCCGCGCAGCTCGTGGGAAACCTGTTCGCCAAGAGGGCTGACGAAACGCCGATAATCAAGGTGAAAACTGCCTAGTTGTTTCCGGTTGTCCCCTGATTGTCCCCTGCGACGTTTTTTGAAGCATCAAGAGAACAGGTCACCGGCTGCGAAACCAACCGATGACCTGCGAGTTCCAATGGTGCCCCCGGCGCGATTCGAACGCGCGGCACCCGCTTTAGGAGAGCGGTGCTCTGTCCCCTGAGCTACGGAGGCGCGGACGTTATTGTAGCATTAATCCTCGCGCGATCCTATGCGGCCTTCGTGTCAGAAGCCTGCAGCACCTACGCTTCCTGCGGAGAGGTGGGTGGATTCGATGTCTGCACCTGCTGGAACGTCACGTTTACGGTCACGTTCGCGCCGATGTTGCTGATCGTGTACGTGCCGCCCGAGGCTGCAACGCCATCCAGGCCTTTGACGGAAGCCACTTCGTAGCCGCTGTTCGGCGTGATGGTGATCGTCACGCTTCCGCCTTCGTCCACCGTCGATGCGCTCGACGACACGCTGCCTCCACCGTTGGAGTTCACGCTCACGCTGTAAGTGGACACCTGCTTGCCCAGGCTCACCACGATATTGACCGTTGTTCCTTCCTGATGCTTGCCGCTGCTCGGATTCTGGCTGATGACGAGACCTGACGCTACGCTATCGCTGTAGTCGTAATCGGCGGCCACGTTGAACCCGGCGTTCTCGAGCGTCGAAGTTGCCGATCCCTCGCGCTGCCCCACGACGTTCGGCACGTCATTGCCTTCGGGGCCCAGAGAGAGATAGTAGGTGATGGTGGTGTCCTTCGCCACTTTCGTGCCGGGGGCGACGTCCTGCCGTGCCACACGATCCTTGTCGACCGAGTCGGAGTACTCCGCTGGCCCAGCCGAGTACTTGAGCCCGTTAGCCGTCAGCTCCTTGCGTGCATCGTCGGCCGTCATGTCCTTCAGGTCGGGCACGGTGATCTCGGCCACTCCGATGGATACGGTCAAGTTGATCTTCGTGCCCTTTTCACGTTTGACATCGGAATTCGGGTCTTGTCGAATGACCTGGCCTGATTCTACTGTGTCGCTGTTCTCCTCGGTGACGGTTCCCACCTCGAAGCCCTTTGCCTCGATTTCTGCAACGGCGTTTTCGCGTGTCATGCCCACTACGTTGGGCACCTGGATGGCGTCTTCGCTGGGGGATCCGCTCATGAGCGCGAAGGCGATGCCTCCGATGACGGCGAGCGCAGCGATGATGCCGAGCACGATAGCGATCGTTTTCTTGTTGCTTTTCTTCTGGGATCCGTCGTCGCTGCGGTAGGATCGCGAAGACGACGTGGTGTTTGAGGCGCCGGGGGCGACGGGCATGACGGCGGTGCTATCGGGCCCGATCGGCGCGACGCCGCCCATGACCCTTGTCTCGGCGCTCGTGAAATCGCCGAGGTTGACGGGCCGGCCGGCCAGGTAGTCGTTGAGCACTTGGCGCATATCCTTGGCCGTGGCGAATCGTTCCACCGGGTTCTTGGCCAAGGCTTGCATGATAATGGCCTCGAGCGCGGGGTCGATGTCGGGGTTGATTTCGCGCGGCGGCACCGGCAGATCGTTCACCTGCTTCATGGCTACGCTCACGGCGTCGGGGCCGTCAAAGGGCAGCTGGCCCGTCGTGGCCTCGTAGAGCACCACGCCGAGCGAGTAGATGTCGCTTGCGGCCGTCAGCTCCTTGCCCTGCGCCTGCTCGGGCGAGATGTAATGCGCCGTGCCTAGCACCGAGGAGGTCTGGGTTTTGACCGAGTTCTTCGCCCGCGCGATACCGAAGTCCATCACCTTCACGTTGCCGTCCGGCTGAACCATGATGTTCTGCGGTTTGATGTCGCGGTGGATGATATCCAGCCCGTGCGCGACGGAAAGCGCCTGGCACACCTGCGAGCCGATCTCGGCCACCTTGCGCTGGTTGATGGCGCCGCGCTCGAGGATGGCTGTCTTCAGGTCGGAGCCGCGTACGAATTCCATCACGATGTAGTACGTGCCGTCGTCTTGGCCCCAGTCGTACACGTTTACGATGTAGGGGCTCTGCAAGTTCGCCGCCGCTGCCGCCTCTTGCTTGAAGCGCTGCGTGAAGCTGGGATCGGCAGCGTACTGCGGAAGCATCACCTTTACGGCAACCAGGCGTCCCAGAACGTTGTCTTGCGCCCGATACACCTCGGCCATGCCGCCGATGCCGATGCGCTCCGTTATCTCGTAGCGGTTGTTGAACACCCTGCCTATCATGCTTCCGGTCACGTTTTAGCTCCTTTTGGGTACATGCTGGGCTCTCTGTGCGTTGCGGTGTGATACACGAGTCTTCAGCATACCGTATTTACAAAAGCCCCTGCACTTCTAAGGCTGTTTTCAACACATTCTGCGCTTTTTGCGCCGCTGCGCCCGAGCCGCCGTTCTCGATGATGAGCGCCACCACGACGCGGCTGTTTTCGGAGGGCGCCATGCCCACAAACCAGCTGTTGTCTTTGCCGTTTGCGTTCTCCGCCGTACCCGTTTTGCCAGCTACGGTCACACCGGAGACAGCGGCTGCAGTGCCCGTGCCATTCTCCACGACGCCTTCGAGCACGGTGCGCACGCGCTCGGCCGTGGTCTTGCTCACGGCCTGCATCAGCTTGGAAGGCTGAGCGGTGAAGCTGCGCTCGCCGTTTGCGTTGTATACGCCGTCCACCAGGTAAGGCTGCATGATGGCGCCGTCGTTGGCGATTGCCGACCCAACGAGCGCCATCTCCAGTACGGTCGCGTTCGGTCCCTTCTGGCCGACGGGTTCGCCGGCGGCAGCCCACGCCGTGGTCCACGTCGACATGGCGTCGGGGTCGGGCATGAGAGAGGTGTAGAGCGGAAGCGGGAAGTCGACGTCTTTATCGAAGCCGAACGTCTCGGCGCCCTTCACGAGCGCTTCTGGCCCCATTTCTACGCCAAGCTGGCCGAACACCGTGTTCGACGACACTTCCGTGGCCCGTGCGAGTGTGATATCGCCGTAGTCCACGTCGCCGTAATTCGACACGGAGGCTCCGCCTATGTCCATGGAACCAGGGGAGGAGAACACGGTGTCCTCGCTGGCCGTGCCGTTCTCAAGCGCGGTGGCGAGCGAGACGATCTTGAACGTGGAACCGGGCGCGTACAGCGCGGAAGTTGCGCGGTTCACGAGCGCCCCATCAGCGCCGCTGGAGTCGGTGCCTGCCTGCTCAAGCAGGCTCTCGATGTCTGCCGCGTCGTAGGTGGGCGCAGACGCCATGCCCAAGATGGCGCCCGTCTCAGGATCCATGACTACGCACGCCCCCTTCTGGCCTGCGATGGCGTCCTGCGCCGCTCGTTGGATCGTGGAGTTGAGCGTAAGGGCGACGTCGTTTCCGGTCGTGCCCGTGCCGGCGAGCGAGTCCAGCACGTCGGTCCACGACGCGAAGTTCTCCTGGCCCTTGAGGGTGTCGTTGTACGCCTGCTCGATGCCCGAAGTGCCGAAGCGCGAGGATGCGTAGCCCACCACGTGGCTGGCAAGGTCGCCTGCGGGATACACGCGCTTGTAAGTTCCGTCCTCCTCCTGAACGCTTTGGGCGAGGACGGTGCCGTCGTAGGTGGAGATGGTGCCGCGCTCTGAGCGCGATTCCTTGGCGATGGTGTGGTTATTGCCCGCCATGTTCTGGTAGTAGTCGGCCTGCACTACCATGATGAGCGTGAGGTTGGCCACGAGCGCTGCGAACAGCACAGAGCAGAACAGCATGCTGTGCGTCAGGCGCTTGCCGAGCGACACGCGCCCGAGCACGCTGTTTGCATGGAGCGACCCGGTAGCGCTCGACATTTCCGTATCGACGCCTGTGCCCTCGTCGCCGCAGCGCAGCAAAAGGCCCACGGCGATGAAGCTCGCCAGCAGCGATGAGCCGCCTTGGCTGATGAAGGGCAGCGTGAGGCCCGTCAGCGGGATGAGTCGCGTCACGCCGCCCACGATGATGAACGCCTGCAGCACGATCAGCGCGGTCAGGCCTACGGCGACGAACGAGCTGACATCGCTTTTCGCGCGCGCCGCCGTCACGAAGCCGCGCACGGCGAGGCACAGGAACAGCAACAGCACGCCTGCCGCGCCCAACAGCCCGATTTCCTCGGCGATGGCCGCGAAAATGAAGTCGCTTTCCACGACCGGGATCTGTTCTGCCAGCCCGCGTCCGAGCCCGGTGCCAAACAGGTCTCCGTCGGCCATGGAGTAGATGGCCTGGACCAGCTGGTAGCCCTTGTTCTGGGCATCGGCGAACGGATCGAGCCACGTGGCCACGCGAATCTGGACGTGATCGAAGGCAAAGTAGGCGCCCACGCCGCCGATTGCAATGAGGCCCAGGCCGATGACAAGGTAGAACTTCTTGCCCGTCGCCACGTACAGCATGAGGAGGAACACGAAAAAGAACACGAGGGCGCTGCCAAGATCCTTCTCGAACACGACGATGAGCATCGCGACGCCCCACATGAGCAGCAGCGGCAACAGCGTGCGGATGTCGGGGAGGCGGAACGGACCGATGCGCCAGGTGAACACCGAGAGCATCTCTCGGTTCTGCGCAAGGTAGCCTGCGAGGAACAACACGATGACGATCTTGGCGATCTCGCCCGGCTGGAACGAGAACGTGCCGACGCGCAACCAGATTTGGCTGCCGTTGATCTCGGTGCCGATGCCCGGCACCAGCGGCGAGAGCAGCAGCAGGAAGCCGACGATCATGAGCGTGTACTTGTAGTTCGCCACCTTGTCGAGGTTGCGGATGGCCACGAGCGCGACCACCATGCACGCCACGCCCAAGAATAGCCACATGACCTGGTTAACCGCCAGATCGGGAGCCAAGCGCGTCACGAATGCGATACCGGTTCCCGACAACGCGAACACCAAAGGCAGGATGGCCGGATCGGCTCCCGGCGCGAACTTGCGGACGGCAATGTGGGCGATGATGAACGCGGCGAAGACGCCTACCGGCACGCCGAGCGTGTTCATGTTGAGTGATTGCCCCTGGTTCAGGGCGATCATCGCGAACAGCAGCACCACGAGCGGCGCAGCCACGCACAGAAGAACGAGCTCTATGTTGCGTCGCGTCATGACACTACTCCTGTGCTGGGGCGTTTGGGGTGTGATCTGTGCCTGAACGCTGATCGGCCTGGTCGGAGCCGTTGGGCTTTGCACCCTGCGCGTCGTCGGCCCCGCCTTCCGGCTGCTGTCGTGCGGCCGCCTCCGCTTCGTATTCGGCGACGAGGGCCTCGGCGGCAGCCAGGTCGTCCACGCGGATACCGGATTCGAGGCGGTTCGCCACGCCGGGCTGGAGATCGTCGACGGACACATCGGTCGTTCGTTCCAGACTTGAGAACGACATGCCGAGCACCGCGCCGGGAACGCCACGGTAGATGGCCACCTTGCCGTTGTCTGCAGCGAGGTAGGCCGCCGTGTTCAGGTAGGCCGTCGTGCCCCATGCCGCTCCGGCTACAAGCGCAGCGAGCAGCACGAGTATCAAGGCGATAGAGATTTTCGTTTTGCGCGCCATCTTCTTGCGACGCACGTCGGCAAAGCCGGTCACGTCCGCTACGATCACGGTCACATTGTCGTGGCCGCCGGCCGAGATGGCTTCGTTCACGAGCTGTGTCGCGCACCGCTGCGGATCCTGGATGCGGCAGAGTGTGTGCTCTATGTCCGCATCGCGCAGCATGGTCGAAAGACCGTCGGAGCAGACGAGCAGTCGATCGCCCGTTTCAACATTGATCTCGTAGATGTCGGGGTGCAGGTGCTCGTCGCTGCCCAGCGCACGCGTGATGACCGACCGGTTCGGATGTGTCCGCGCCTCTTCAGGGGTGAGCTGGCCCGCTTCGATCATGTCGGCCATGAGGCTGTGATCGCGCGTGAGCTGTTGCAAGGTGCCCTGGTGCAGCAGGTAGGCACGCGAATCCCCTACTTGGGCGATAACCAGGCGCTCGCCTTCGAGCATGGCAGCCGTCATCGTCGTGCCCATGCCCTCGCGGCCGCGTCCTTCGCGCGCCGCTTGGATGACGGCGCGATTCGCATCCTCGACTGCGCGGGCGAGCTGCTCGCCGTCAGGATGCTTCGGAGCGCGTTCGGCCAGCACGTCGACGGCGATTTCGGATGCCACCTCGCCGGCCGCATGGCCGCCCATGCCGTCGGCGACGACGAACAGCGGCGGTGCGACGATAAGGCTGTCCTCATTGTGATCGCGCAAGCAGCCGATGTCGGTTCGGCTGCCGAATGTGGTGACGGCTCCGCGGCGCGTGCGCGCCGTGGACTTGTATGAACGATCGCCGGCCATCAGGAGAACCTCACGCGGATAGCCACGTCACCCACATTAACAACATCGTTGTTTTTCAAGGCGACGGGTTCGGAGACGAGCTGCCCGTTCACGGCGGTGCCGTTGCGAGAGCCCAGATCTTCGACGAACAGGTTCTGCCCCATGAGCGAGAAGCGCGCGTGGCGGCCGGAAACGTAGCCCGCGCCGATGACGATGTCGGCGCCGGGATTGCGGCCCACGATCACAGGTCCGCGCACCACGATGGATACGCCGCGCAGCTCTTTCGGGCCGCGCTCGACGGACAGGTTCCAGGTGCGCTCCTTCTTGCGCTGACCTTTCACCAGGCCGATGCCTGTTTTCATGATGGCGAACAGGAACAGGTAGAGCAGTGCCACGAACAGTAAGCGCACGATGAGCAGCACGACGTCGATCACGGGGCTTCCTTCCGTTTCCGCTTAGGCCTGCGTGAACACGAAGTTCGTTACGCCGATGGTGATACGGTCCCCTTCGGACAAAGGCTGCGCTGTGATTTCCCGATCGTTGACGAACGTTCCGTTCGTCGATCCAAGGTCGGTGATAACCCAGACGCCTTGAGGCTCTAAGCGCAGCTCAGCATGCTGGCGACTGGCATTGAGGTCGGGGATGACGATGTCGTTCTTCGACTCGCGGCCCATGAGCAAGCGTGCGGTGGCCAGATCGTAGGTGCGGTTATTCGTGGTGTCCACCAGACGTGCACGCACCGCGCTTTGCGCGGGCACCGGATTGGCTCCCTGCGCCCCTCCGGCAAAGACGACGGTATCGGCTGCGCGTGCGACGGGTTGCGCAGCCATATTTGCGCCGGCGCCTGCACCGACAGCTCCGGCCGCTGCCGCGGCACCGGCCACGCCGCCAAAAGCGCCTCCAGGCGCCGGCGCTGCGTAGTAGGGGTCGGCAGCTTGTGCGGATCGGGGTGCGGGGCCGTCCCGCCCTTCATCGAAGTCGCGGCTGTCGAAGGTGTACTCGCCGTAATCGACCGAGTAATCGAGCTCGTCCTCGGGCACGTAAGGCAACGGCGGCTTACCACCCGGGGCTGCCGTTTCTGACGGCGCATAGGGATCGTAGCTGCCGGCGCCGTCGGCCGGCCCTGCCTGAAAAGCCGGATCGGCGGAGAAGTCGTCGTATCCGTCGTACCCGCCTACAGCCTGCGCGCCGTACGATGCAGGAGCCGGGGCTCCGTAGGGCTGCTGTACGGGCGCTTGGTATGGGGCCCCTTGTCCGCGTGCGGGCATGCCGGCGAACTGCTGCGGCCGCATGCCGGCACGAGCCCGGCTTCCCGGGGCAGCCAGCCCGTAGCGCTCCATTTCCTCCGCGCGCAGCTGCGCGATGATGGGCGCGGCAACGGCTTCGGCGATGATGTCGAACTTGCCGTGCTTGAGCCCATCGTCGACGATGAACCGGACGAGGGGCTGCCCGTCCATGACGAGGCCCTGCTCGGAAGCTTTTGCGGCCAGATAGGTCTCAGTCTCTCCGGCGAGGGTGGGGTAGTAGCCGAACAGGCGCTGGTCGTCATCGGGATTGACGAGCACCGTGTAGAGCGTGGGCGCGAACTGCTTGCCGGCCCCGACCATCTTTTCGCGCTTCATCTGCTTCTCGGCCTTTTTCGCTATCTGGACAGGCGAGATGGGCGCGTTGGCCATACGGTCGGCCGCGCCTTCGAACGTATCCTCCATCTTGCCTTCGAACCTCGAAAGAAAGCCCATGGTATCTCCTTCATCGCATGCGGGCAGAACGCTTGCGGCTCCGTGTGGGCCACATCGTAACTTGCCCAGTCGAGCGCGCAGCCCCGGTCCTCGATGCCCATGCAGCTCGCGGTGCGAACCGGTGTGCCTTCCCATGCGAACGTGATCGTCGTGTGATCCCTGCATATGCCTATGCAATGTTCCATCTTGCCATAAACCCTGCATGACCGTGGCATCCTTTACGCAATCGTCATGATTGTGAACAGGCGGGAGGCAAAAAAGAAACGAGCACGATGCGAACGCAAGGGCTCGGAGATAAGGGAGGGACTGAAACCGGGCGGAGGCGATAAGAACGGGGGCGCGGTTCCGCCCGGCGCGAGGGAAGGGGAAGCGCCGGGCGGATTGATTCGCACCGCATGCAGCTGCGGAGCCTGGGAGAGCAAAGGGAAGGAGCAGGCGCCTTCGGAGGGAGGACTCCCTAGGGCAGGAGCTCCTCGATAAGGAGGGCGATGCCACGGTAGAACCCCGTTTCGGCGGCTGCGGCCATCTGGGCTGCGTACGCCGAGGCCCAACGGCCGAGATGCTGACTGAGGAAGCTGTTGTAAAGCGTCTCGTATTCGGCCGCCTGCGCGTCGTCGCCTCGTTCCACCGCTTCGAGTTCGGATTCCAGAACGAGCTTTGCGAAAGCCAGCTCGACGCCCAGCTGATCGGGAGCGTCTTTCACGCCTTCGTCCACGCTGTATCCAAAATCCGCGTAGAACCTGTTCAAACTTCCTATCGAAGCATTTGCCTGCTGCTTCACGTACAGAGATTCGTACGGAGGCTCGATGCCCTCCTGGTTCACGCCGCGCATGAGCCGAACGCGATCGCGGGCTATGTCGATCAGGATGTCCTGGAGGTCACGGTTGGCTTGCGCGCGTCCGAAACGTGCGATCTCGGCGATGCCCGCGCTTCCCGAGCCTTCTTCGAAGGTGCCCGCCACGATGCTTTCCACCAGGGCTTCGTCGGGAAGGGTAAGGAACAACGAGGCCAGCAGATCATACGTCTCGATGGTTGCTTGAAGTTGTTCGTTGCGTTGCGCCTTCATGATTCGATCACCGCTTTCCAATGGGCCCGCACGCATGCGGCGCGGGCCCATAGCTGTAGTTGCCGTTCGCTAGTCGTTTGCCGGATTGTCGGTAGGCACGAGCTTGCTGTTCAGCGCCGCCATGCTCAGCAGCACTGCCAGCCCGATGACGGCACCCGCGACCATGAACTCGGAAGCGCTTGGCACGTACGCGGTTACCATCTGCGGCCCGCTCGTATGCTGGAGAAACGGGATGAACAGGCCTTCGCTGATCTCGCCGTATGTGGGGTAGATGCTGCCGCGCACCACGTACACGAACTTGGACAGCGCCACGCCTGCAAGTGCGAGTCCCGCCGCGACCTGTACGCCTCTGCCTCGCAGGAGCAACGCTGCGGGTACGACGATGCCGGCGACCACCTGCGTCCAGAAGATCCAAGCGTACGTGCCGAACATGACGGCTTCGAATGCGCGTAGGGCGAAGTCGCCGCGGTAGGCCAGCAGCATGCCCTCGCCCAGCATGATGGCTGCATTGGCAACCAGCAGGGCGCCCGCCAGCTTACTGCTTACATTGCGCGCAGTTCCGGTGACCGCGTCCAGCAGCAGGGCGACAGCGCATCCGGCTATCACCATCTGCACGAGGGAGATGCCGATCTCTGCCGTGGACTCCCAGCCGATCTTGCCGGGGATCGAGCAGAACATGATGGTGGTGCCCAGCACCAGCAGGACGGCGAACACGCCCGTGCCGATGGAGGCGGCCTTCGCAAGCGCGGGCTTGGCTAGGCGTAGGCCCACGATCAGCAGCACGCCGAACACGAGCGTGGCAGACAGCAGCCACACGTCCAGCAGCAACGGCGAGGCGATGTTCGGAGCGAAGAACAAGCGCCACATACCCAGCGGACGCCCCAGATCGGGCAGGATGGCCAACCCGGCGCACGCCGAGAAGATCACGCCCACCACAGCCAGCTTCAACCGCGAGACCATCGCCGGTTTGCCGACGGCCGCCAGGAGCAAGGCGCCTGCGCCGGCCGCTTCGAAGAACAGGAACAGCGAGATGTACAGGCCCCACGGCACGTACGAGGTGATGCTCGTAACGCCTTCGGCGAACGAATACTGCTGTACCAGGGCGAACAGGCCCATGGCGAGGAGTACGAGGCACACCGCCCCCACGCCGAGGACCACGTTCTTGTTCATTTTGATATCCATGACCATGCCTCCTTACACCAGACCGGCGTAATACACGCTTGGCTCGGTGCCAAGGTCTTCCATGAGCGGCTTGGCGCCCAGCTTCTTGATCATCTCGTTGATCTCGGAAGTCGGGTCGTCCAAATCGCCGAACCAGCGGCTCTTCGTGATGCACGTCTTCACGCACGAGGGCTCTTCGCCCTGGGCGGTGCGCTCCTTGCACATGACGCACTTCTCCACCACGCCGATAGGATGCTCCGCGGCGCGCATCTCCTCGTAGGGCGTCATCTCGTAGCCTTCGTAGTAGGGCGTGGTCTTCTGATCCACGTCGTGATAGGAGCGCGCGTTGTACGGGCACGCGTTGATGCACATGCGGCAGCCGATGCACTTCTCGTAGTCCACCTGCACGCACCGGTTCTCATCGTAGAAGCTGGCACCTGTGGGGCACGCGCTCACGCACGGTGCGTCCTGGCAATGCTGGCAGGCCATAGGCAGCACGGTTTGCCCGGAGTTGGGATACTCGCCGTATTCGCCTTTCAGGACCTTGCACCAGTACATGCCCGAGGGCGTGGCGTTTTGGTACTTGCATGCCATGGTGCAGGCATCGCAGCCCGCGCAGGTGCTCACGTCGATGAGCATTCCGTATCGAGTCATGTCCTTCCCCCTTCCTAAGCCTTGTAGATCTTGACGCGCACGGTGTCGATGACGCCGCCATGAATGGGATCGATATAACCGAAGTCGCCGCTCATCAGGTCGTTCATGCTGGTGTCTTCAAGCAGGTCCTTGCCCATCCACGAGGTTTTACGTCCGCGTGCGCCGCCGATGCCCACGCTGTCGGGGCGCACGGTCTCGGTCAGGTGCGCACGGCCCTTCGTCGTGCCGAACAGCGACTCGACAGTGATGACGTCGCCCTCGACGATGCCCTTGTCGGCCGCTGTCTTCGCGTTGACGAGGATGGCGTTGTCGTCGGGCATGTACTTGCTCGAGTAATCGCGGCGAATGGGATCTTGGTCCATGTTCGCCATGCGGAACATGTAGAACGGTTGGCGGTAGTTGAATCCGTAGAGGTCGAATTCAGCGGGTGCGGAATCGATCTGGCGGTTCTCCGGCCAGTAGGGCAGCGCGGTATAGCGGCGGCGCAACTCGTCGATGGGGAATTTGATAGTGCCTTCCAAATCGAAGCCGCTTTCCTGTACTTCGCGCAGCTTAGGGATGAGGAAGTCGCCTGAACGCTTTTGCGCTTCCAAGTACACGGTGAAGCGGATATCCTGGTTGCGGTGCGAGGGGTACACGTCGGCTCCGTAGAAGCCGTTGTACGGCATCATCTTCACCTTGTCCAGGTGGTCGAGCCCCTTGTCGGCCCCGAATGCGCTCTTCAAGCAGCGATCGAACATCTCTTCGGCGGTGTACTTCACCCCGGGCTCCAGCTTGTACGCCGGATCCTCGAACTGCACGGCCGCGGGCGGCACCTGGCCGAAGCCGGTGAGGGCGGCGTAGCCGATGCAGCCGTTTTCGTTGGCTGTCTCGTTCCACAGGTCGATAAGCCCCATGCGATCGAATATCTCGATGAGCTGGTCGTTGCCATCAAGGGTGTTGAACAGCGGCTTCATACCCTTGCGCACCACCACGCCACGGTTCGACGCCGCGAATTCGGGGTCGATGTTGGTGGCCGAGCCCTCGTTGCCGGGGAAGAGGTGGCAGGTGTGGGTTTCGAGCGAGGCGTGCTCGGGCAGCAGCAAATCGGACAGCATGGCCATCTCGTCCATGTGGTAGCAGCCCTGGTAGATGACGTAATCGACGCTCTTCATGGCCTGTTCAGCAACCTCGGGGTCGGCTGTGACCGTGATGGGATTCGATCCGCACGACACCACCACCGACGGCTTGTAGTCGAAGCCGTACTTTTCGGGATCGCACATAGTGCGCATCATGAGGGTGTTTGTGGAGTGGCGGTGTGGGAACACGTCGGCGTAGTCCAGGCCCTGCGGCGGCCAGTTGAACTTCGTGCACGTTTTGGCCTCGAAATACGGCTCGGTGGTGCCATCGAGCTCGTTGGGCAGGTAGTCGCAGTACATGTTCGAGATGATGCCGCCGGGGTTGCCCACGTTGCCCAGCAGCATGTTGAGTACGCGGCTGTAGATGTCGCAGAGCGTGCCGTCCTCCTGGTTGGTGATGCCGCGGCCGATGATGACGGCGGCGGGGCGCAGCGGCAGCGTTTGGCCGTCGATTTCCACCGTGGAGCCGAACGAGGCGTACTTCACCAGGTTGTTGGCGATTTCGCGGATCTTGTCGGCGGGCACGGTGCTGTAGGCCTCGGCCCATTCCGGCGTGAACCCTTCGAGAGATTCCTTGAAGGCTTGGAAGGCGGGCTGACACGGCGTGCCTTCCACGTCATACTGGCCGAAGAGGGCAGGATCAGCGAGCGACGGATCGTCATGAGACTTGGCGGAATCGGACGATGCATCCCAGATCAGGGGCTTGCCGTCGGCGCCGCGGACGTAATCTCCGTTGGCGTCGATCAGGTAAGGCGAGTTGGTCCTGTTCTTCACGAACGGTTCGTCGAAACCGTTCTCTATCTCGTACAGCATGCAGTGCATCCACGCGTACACGAGCGAGAGGTCGCTGCCCAGCTTGGCGGATACCCACTCACCGCGCGTGGCCTCCATCGAAGCGCGCGGACCTACGGTGACGTACTTCATGCCGCGACGCAGGCAGTTGGCGAAGGTGCGCGCGTCGCCGCCCGCCAGCCCGGAATCGTAGCCGACTGATTTCCCTAGAATGACCAGGTAATTGCAGTACACGCCGTCGTAGTTCACCGTGGGGAACGCGGAGAGCGTGTAACAGCCGCCGTAGTGGATAGCGCACATCTGGCCCTTGGTGGAACTGGAATTCGGGGTTCCGAGCGCCATGGCCCACAGGCCGATGCCCAGGGTCGCATGGCCGCTTTCGTAAGGGGCGAAGCTGTACATCTGCACGAGCTTGCGAATGTCTGTGTCATAGCATTCCCGAATCTTCTCAGCCGCCGTATCGAGCGCTTCGTCCCAGGTGATCTCCACCCAGCCAGGATCCGCTTCCATGCCCTTTTCTGGGTTGGTGCGCTTCATGGGCGCTTTGATGCGGTGCGGGTTGTACACATTCATGATGGCGCTCTTGCCGCGCGGGCACAGGGTGCCGGCGTTGTTCGCGCGGTCCGGGTCGCCCTCGATGTTCACGACCACGCCATCTTTCATGGTGGCGACGAAGCTGCAGCTGCCGCAGAGCATGCACATGCGGCAGTGTCCGTACACTTCGCCGGCCTGGCCCTGCACCGCCGCGTTGGGCGTGTTCGCAAACGCCTTGACGGGTTTGTACGTCAGCGATCCGGCGACGGCCGAGGCGGCCGCCAGGGCGGCGGTGCCTTTGACGAAACCCCGTCTCGATAGGTTTATCGTGCTCATATTCACGTCGTTCTCCTCCTTACCGGTAGGTTGTGGTTCATGATGGTGCTCATGCGCGTGCCGCATTCCTCCTTCCTTCTGGTGCTCTGCCGCATGAGCCGGGCCGTTTCGGGCGCACGATCTCAAGGGGGCGTATCGTCCCGAGGATGTGCGCAGGGATGTTCGACATGCTCTCCTAACGGCTCGGTTGAGCCGGCAGGTTCGCCCGACGCGAGGGCATGCGTTTCTCAGCCCTCGCGAGGCGCTGATCGTATGAGTTTGCGGGTGCGGCGGTTAGGCGGGTTTCCTCATCGGCGTCTACAACGCATCGTCGTTCGATGCTTGCACCCTCCCTTCGAACAGGATGGCAAGTTTTTCGCGAAACTTCATCTCGTAGGGATAGTCGTAGCGGTACATGCCTTTGTCGAGCTCGCGAAAAAAGATAGCAACGATGATCTGGGCCATAACGGCGCTGTCGCCTGAAAGTCGTAACGAGCCGTCTTCCTTGGCGCACTCGATGATGCCCGCGTAGATGGCTGATAGGGCTGCACGCGTGGCGAGCTCGATATCAAGATGCTCTTTGCTGGCGTATATCTCGCAGTTGTAAGCCATACGGATGTCGTTGGCGTAACGCTGGTGGGATGAGCCGTCATCGGACTCCGGCGAGAAAAACACGTGTTGGGTACCACGGATGTCTTCAAGGAGCACAGCAAGCACCGCTTCGATCACCGGCATGTCATCAGGCAGCTCTTCTGCGAATGCGGTGAGATGCTCGACCGACGCGCGACCGATTTCGACAAGGAAGTCGCCCTTCGACGGGAAGTAGCGGTAGAGCGTTCCAGTGGAGACATCGGCGGCTTCGGCGATGTCTTTGAGCGTCGTGGCCTCGTATCCCTTTTCGAGGAACAGATTCGATGCGACGCGGTAAATGTGCTGTCGCGTTTTCGAACTGCGAATATAGGTTCTCGCCGCCATCGTGCGACTCCCCTCGTCCTGCGTCTTTCGGTAAAAGACGAAACTCAATTCTGAGTGCGAACTTATAATAGATGCCTAAGCGAGCAATGTCAACAGAAATTGAGTCTGAACTTCATTTTTGACCGCCAAGAGGGTTTTCGGCTTCGCCTTGCTCGAATGCGCGGTCCGGAGCATCTGGAGTACGTACGTCGTTCGCCTTGCGAACGCGTTCTCGTCGTGCGGCGCGCAAAGGCAGGTATTCGCTGATCACGATGCCGGCGAAAATGAGCGCGAAGCCGAGGAAAAGCGGCTCGGTAAGCACCTCGCCCAAAAATACCATGGAGAATAGAACGCCGAATACCGACTCCGTTGCAAGGAATAGCGATGCGGGAGCGGGGTCCACATGGGCGACGGCTACATTCTGCAACAGCAGCGCGATGCACGACGCGAACACGGCGAGGTAGATAATGCTTATGTATGCATCCGCGCCCAAGGTGGCAAAAGGGGGAATGGGTTCGAATGCCGCTCCCGCAGCGAGGCCGAGCGCTCCTGCGACCACGAACTGCACCGCAGTGAGCACGAGCATATCGCGACCGGATGCGAATTTCGAGGTGCAGATGACGTGGAAGCTCAGGAACACCGCCGAGAGCAACGTCACGGCATCGCCGAACCGTATGGCGAATCCGGTCGATCCCGCCAGCGACACGCAGCCAACGCCTGCAACGCATACAAGAGCGGCTGCGATGTTGAAGCGGGTTGGGCGCTGCCCGGTGAGCACCCACAGCAGAAACGGGATGATCACACAGTACATGGTGGTGAGAAACGCGCTGTTGGATGCCGTGGTATCGGTGAGCCCCCAGGTGTTGCACCAGTACGAGAAATACAGGAATACACCAAGGATCGTTCCCTTCGCAAGATGATCGGCGTCGAGCAAGCGCTTGAGCCGGGGGAGGAGCGCGAGGGCGAGCACGATTCCCGCGCCCATGAAACGCATCCCGACCAGCCAGTTCGGCGAAAGCGTGTCGACCGTTGACTTGATGACGACGGTGCCCAGGCCCCATATACCGGCCGCAAGCAACAGCGAGGCCTTGTAGACCCATGTTGGGCGGGCGGTATGAGAGGTGCTCTGCGTCATAGCGATGCATCATAGCACGCGCATCGTGATGTCAAGGCGTCGATGTCGCGGAACACGAGCGGTCGCCGGAAGTCGGCCGCAAGCGCGAAAAGTGCGCAGTCGGCGAAGGCTCGAAAGCGGAGAACGCGTACAGATTCCGGCAGTCCGAAAACGCGGGACGCGCGCGGCTGTCGAAACCACCGTGTACGTCTGTTCAAGATTCCCTTGAGACTCGATCACTGTTTTGCTGCAGGTACGTCTCGCAGAATCGCATCATGGTAGGATGGGGCGATTTAGTCCATAAGGAGGCGACGTCCCATGCCCACGTTCCGCGAAGTCATGAAGGCGGTGCAGGTCACTCTCGACGACAAGACGTCGGGCAAGCGCATGCGCGAGATAGAGTCTATTCTGCGCACCCATCAAGCCTACTCGGGCCTCACGCCGGAGAAGGCTACGGCCATTCTCGAGGATCTCGGCCCGACGTTCGTGAAGATGGGGCAGATCGCATCGAACCGCAGCGACATCATCCCGAAAGCGTACGCCGATGCCTTCAAGGCGTTGCGTGCCAATGTGGCGCCTGTTCCGTTCGAAACCATCGTGGAAATCATTGAGAACTCGCTTGGGCATCCGTGGCGGGAGACGTTCGCCGAAATCGAACAGGAGCCGCTCGGATCCGCGTCGGTGGCGCAGGTGCATCGCGCCCGTTTGGCCCAAGGTTTGGGCGAGCCGGTGCCGACGAACGCCGAACCCGAACGGTCCAAGACCGCGGCCGGGGCATCCACCGGAGACGGGGCCGTGGTGGCAGTGAAGGTTCGTCGACCCTTCGTGGTCGAGCAGATGGCCGAGGATCTGACGCTTGTTCGTCATGCGCTGGCGTTGGCGGGCTTGACGCACGTGGCGGGGGAGATGATGCTCACGATCGACGAACTGGTGGACGAGCTGGAGCGCACGACGGCCGAAGAGCTGGATTTCTGCGTCGAGACGGGCAACCTCGAGCGCTTCCATACCGAAATAGCCGATCAGCAGGGCGTGACGAGCCCCGTTCCGTATCCCGCCTACGGCTCGGACGAAGTGCTGGTCATGGAGTATATCGAGGGCGTGCAGATCAACGACGTAGACCGGCTGCGCATCCAAGGGGATGATCCCGCTGAGCTGGGTCGGCGACTGGCGGAGAATTACGTCACGCAGTTCATAGACAACGGGTTTTTCCATGCCGACCCGCATCCGGGCAACATTCTCGTGCGCGACCATGACATCGTGTGGATCGACCTTGGGATGACGGGAGAGCTGTCGGATGCCGAGCGCGCTATCGTGGGCAAGATGTTCTTTGCGGTTGTGCAGAACGACCCGTTCGCGCTGAAGGATGCGTTGCTCACGCTTGCCAAGGCGCGTGGTCCTGTCGATCACAGTCTGCTGCTGGACCAGCTGAGCGCGCTTTTGGCGCAGTACGCGTCGGTGAGTCTGGCCGATATCAATGTGGGGACGGCGATGCTTGACGTCATCGAGATCCTGCGTTCGCAAAACCTCACGCTGCCCTCGTCGCTTACGATGCTAGCCCGAGGCGCGGTGACCATCGAAGGCGTGCTGGTGGATATTTCCCCGAAGACGAGCATCGTGGACATCATCTCGGATCACGTGAAGAAGCAGGCGTTCACGTTCGATCATGCGATAGCCAAGACGAAAGATATGCTCATGGCAACGGCCGCAGCGGCCGAGGCCACGACGCGCCTGCCCACCCAGCTTTCGCATACGCTCGATATGATCGATCGCGGGCACATGAAGGTGGGAGCCGATCTCAACATGCCGAAGGATTTCATAGCGGCACTGTACTCGGTGAGCGGCACCGTGGCGCTCGCGCTTATCTCGGCAGGTCTCTTCGTAGGCTCCAGCCTCATCGCCCAGACGAACATGCAGCCGCAGTTGCTCGAGGTTCCCTTGCTCGGCTTTCTGGGTTATCTCGGCGCGTTTGTCCTGGGCGTCTACGTGATCTGGCGCACTCTGATCACACGCCATCAGCAGCGCAATGATAAAAAAGTCGAATAGGCTCGGTTTAAGCTGCTTTCCGGCCGTCAAAGCGATGCCGTCGCGGTGCTGCGGCGAGGTAAAGCGAAAAGAGCCGGCGCACAGCCGGCTCTTTTCGATTGCGGGATGATTGCACGGACTTTCAGGCGTGTCGCGCGCGAACTTCAAGCGTGCTACACGCGTTACGCGAACACGACGATGGCAGCGGGGTCCTTCACGCGCAGGGCGGTCGTTTCCATGACGCGGAACGTGTGGTTGAAATCGGCGAACTCCAGGTAGCCCACCGAGAGGTCCAACCCGAGAGCGAGATCCAGGTACTCCGGTTCGGCGCAGACGAGCACGGCTTGGCCGGGGGCGATAACGCTCGTCATGAACACGTTGTCGCCGATGAGCTTCTGCACGCGGTCGATCTCGAGCATGCCGGTGTTCGGCTGCAGACGTTGCAGGCCAAGGTATAGGTCTGGAGCGACGGCCAGCGCGTAGCGGCCCAGGTAGCCAGTCTTCGCCAGCTGCGAGACGGCGGCTGCTACATCGGCGAAACCGTTCTCGCCCTTGCTCCAGTCGCGACGCTTGATCGTGCCGGCGCCTTTCACGTTGAGCAAGCCTTCGACGCCAAGTGCGGCATTGCCGTTCAGCACAAGGTTGTCCTCGCGGCGCGCGGCCCTCTTGGCAGCGGCGATGGCGGGTGCGAGGTCGACGGGCATGCCGCTACGCGCAGCGAGGTCGAGGTCGCGTCCGAGCAGGGTGAAGTCCTCGTAAAACAAGGGCAGCTCGAGCTGCGTGCGGCCGACGATGCGGCCGATGCCATCCTCGAGCACTTCCTCCTTCGCCACGCTGTCGACGGCGACGGTGGTGGTGCCCACGCCCAGCGGGCCGTGCGTCTTGAGGAAGCGGCGGCAGGTCAGGTGCTTGCGGGCGGTGCCGACGACGGCGTCGTCGATGCGGTTCCACAGCTCGACCGACAGGTCGGCTGATTCTCGTGCCAGGTAATCCATGAGGGACTCCTTTCGGTGATGGTGAGGCGAACGCCGGCGGCGAACGAATGTTTCACGTGAAACATTCGCGCTCGACCGGCGGAAACGTCGGTTACGACAAGTCGCCGACCGTGGGGGCGGGGGCGGGCTCGGCGGGAGCCGCGGCGATCTCGCCGTCCGCCACGATGCCGAGTTCGGCCAGCTGCTCCTGCACTTCGCCTTCGCCCTCCAGGAAGAACTCGGTTTCCGTGGGGTCGAGGTGGCGCATCAGCGTGATGAGTTCGCCCATATGGGCTTTCTCCTCGTCGCGGATGTCGGCGAGCACGGCCTTCGCGGCCGGATCGTCGGTGGCGCGGCAGTGCGCGTCGTACAGGAAGATGGCTTCAAGCTCGCCGGCGATGTCGATGCGCAAGGCCTGCATGAGCTCCGCGTTGGTCATTTTGCGGTCGATGTTTCCGGAAAACGGATCGGGGAAGCTGGGCATGATCCCTCTCTTTCTTCGTTTCCACTCGGCTGGGCGTGGCCGTGCGCTGCGCGGTTTGAGGTGCACTGCGCGGCTTGCAGCCGGCTGCCGAGAGGCGATATCCCTTTTCTTACCTTGATGGATATGGTACTCCGTAAGTCGGCGACTGTCTTGCGCAATTACGATGCTTAATAAGAATTTCTCTCAATAAGCATAACTACTCCGAGCGCTGCGGTCAGTACCCGACCTCTAAGCGCTCGCGGGGAGAGCGGGCAATGGTCCACGATGTGCATATTGCGTTCATCAAATGCCCTCTCTGCGCGGGCGCGGGGAACCCTTGGACGGCGCCCGTGCAGCAAGATCTGCTACGTTCGTTTCGGAGGTCGCCCCGGAAAACTGCAAGACGACGCTTTGCGTTGCCTGCGAGGCTAGCGTTCCGCACGGTGCTTGACGATGAGCACCGGCATGTGCGCTTCTCGCAACACGTAATTGCTCACGCTGCCGAGAATGCCACGCAAGGCGCCAAGGCCGCGCGATCCCATGATTATGAGGTCGCAGCCGCCCTCTTCGGCATAGGCGACAATTTGCTCGCCGGGTTCTGTCTCTTCGAGAAACTCGACGGTCAGCTCGTTCATGAGATCTGGCAGCAAGCCAACGATGGCGTCATGCAGCTCGGCAATGGCCGCCTCGTAGTCGGCCTGCGGTACAACGGGAGTGAATGTGCTGTTTGTGGGTCTTTTTTCAGCCTTGAGACGCTCTGCGAGCAGCAGCTCGGTGTCGACGATCTGGATAATGCTCAACCGAGCGCCGGGATCGTCCTTCGCATAGCGCGTTGCTTCTGCGAGCGCCGCTTTTGCCGATGCAGAGCCGTCATAGGGAACAAGGATGTGGTCGTAGAGCATGGTAGGCCTCCCTCATGTGAGCCATGCGGTCGGCTTTCAGTATATCAGGCGAAAGACGTTGTGCGTTCGGCGGCCTCGGGCGATACGATCTCGAAGCTGGTGCGCGCACACGGGCTCTCGAGCAGTGTGCGGTCGTCTTTCGCGAAGCGGAAGCGCGCGGGAACGTCGGGGCTTTCGTGGATGGAGCGCTCCATGGCGCCCTGCTGTGGGGCCTGCAGGCGGCGGCCTTGCGGCTCCGGCAGCTCGATGCGCAGGTCGAGGCCGCGTTGCGCAAGATGGACGGCGGTGCTGCTGGCTTCGAGGACATGAACTCCCAGATACGTCGCAAGCCGGTACTCTCTGCCGTCCAGCCATACGATCGCGATGCACCCGGTGAAGCGCACGCCGGGCAGCGGGATTTCGGCGATCGCGACCATCACGGATGCGTCTTCTGCGAAGTCCATGCTCTGCGCCCAAAGGTACGAGCGAGGGAAGCTGCAGCCTCGGTCGCCTTCCATGTAGCCGAGCCCCTCGGTGAAGCGCATGACGCTGCCGTCGAGGCTGATCGATCCCTCCACGCGATGCCGCATGCTGAACACGGTGTGCTTCGTCTCCATGGGCAGCAGTGCGAAAGGCCCCATGATGTCGTAGCGCAGGGGGATGTGCCCGCGGTAGCGAAGACGGCCCACGAGCTCCACGTCGGGAGTGCGCACGTCCACATCCATGCCGTTTTGCGCGAAGACGCTGGAGCCGATGCGCATGATGCCGTCTTGGCTGAAGTCTTCCAGCGGATAGGCGACGAAATGGGAGGCCGAAGAAGTGATGATCTGGATAAACGCGCTGTCTTGAGCGCGGCCGGGGATGACAGCCAACACGTCATCGCCCTGCTGGTGCTTCATGTACCATCCCTCGTAGTACGGCTTCATGCGGATCCCTTCGCATCGGAGCGGACAGCTGCGCCTGAGGCGCAGCGCCGATGCTAGCCCATGGAGGAAGCGGGCCGGCTTCGCCCGGCCAACCGCAGGGCAACGGTCCGCCGACGGGGTGACCTATCGGCGAGCGACGGCCGGTTCAAACGTGCGTCCAGGGCGTCAGAACGCAGCCGTTCGCCTTCACTTCGCCGGGCGCCGCCGCCCGG
>JABLTR010059162.1_pt1 | contig 26330 bp, 22 predicted proteins | sample 7160071 | NCBI WGS metagenome assembly JABLTR01 (sample SAMN14651230, study PRJNA627086) | human gut metagenome | isolation source: feces | host: Homo sapiens | reverse complement strand
CGGCGGCAGCCTGCCCCGCCGACTGGGCCGATGCGGCGCGGACTTTCGCGGCGGTGGCGGTGTCCTGCAATCGGGCCATGGCGGCGTCAATGACATCGCGCCGTTCGCCGCTGGCGGCAGCCTTTTCCTCCAGCGCATGCAGGGCCTCGCGCAGCGCGGCCACACGGGCGTCCAGCGCGGCCATACCGGTGCGCAGCGTCTCGATGGCGGCGCGGTGGTCAGCGGCCTCGCGCTCGATGCTCTCGCGGCCCTGTCCGGCGCGCTGCAGCTCGGTGTTGGCCTCGTCAATGCGGAAGCGGCTGTGCTCGCTCTCGTTTTTCAAAACGGCGATCTCACTCTCGCTGCCGGCGTTGGCCTCGGTGATGGTGCGGATGTCGGTGTTGGCCTGCTCGACCGTCAGCATCAGCTGCTGAGCCTCCTCCCGCAGGGCGGCGCTCTGCTCGTCAAAGGCGTCCAGCTGGCGGCTCAGGCGGTCGTAGTCAGCCTGGGCGGCCTCGTACCGGCGCTGCTGGTCGCGCAGCGCGTCATTGGCGCGGCGGATGGCGTCCACCCAGAGGGTGATCTCCAGCCCCTTGCGCTTTTCGCTCAGCTCCAGAAACTGCTGGGCCTTCTCGCTGTCCCGCTTGAGCGGGCCTACCCGCCGTTCCAGCTCGCTGAGAATGTCGCGCAGACGCTCGAGGTTGCCCTCGGCGGCGGCCAGACGGCGCTCGGCCTCGTTTTTGCGGTAGCGGTATTTGGCGATGCCGGACGCCTCCTCAAAGATCTCGCGGCGCTCGGCGGATTTGGCGCCGACGATCTCGGCAATGCGGCCCTGCCCGACGATGGCGTAGCCATCGCGGCCGATGCCGGTGTCGAGCAGCAGCTCATACACATCCTTGAGGCGGACATTCTGACCGTTGATGGAGTATTCACTCTCGCCGCTGCGGTAGTACCGGCGGCCGATCGTGACCTCATCGGCGTCCATGTCAAGGCCGTGGTCGCTGTTGTCGATCGTCAGTGCGACAGAGGCAAACCCCATAGCGCCGCGGGACTGGGTGCCGCCGAAGATGACATCCTCCATCTTGCCGGTGCCGCGCAGCTGCTTGGAGCTGGTCTCGCCCAGCACCCAGCGGATGGAGTCGGATATATTCGATTTGCCGGAGCCGTTCGGCCCGACAACACCGGTGATGCCCTCCCCGATGGCGATCTTTGTCTTATCGGGGAAGGATTTAAAGCCTTGGATTTCCAGTTCTTTCAGGCGCATGAAGTGGTGTACCCTTTCGATTCTGTCTGGTCGTAGGGGCCGGGCATGCCCGGCCCTCAACCCCGCCCTGTATACCCGTAAACGGGCTGCGGTTTTTATGCCGCGGGCCGGGCATGCCCGGCCCCTACAGAGCATCATTAAACGGCAATATTACTGCAATTTTTCCAGCGCCACCTTTGCAGCGTGCTGCTCGGCGGCTTTTTTGCTGCGGCCCTTGCCCTCGGCCAGCAGCTCGCCATTGCGCCAGACGCAGACGGTGAACTGCTTGTTGTGGTCGGGGCCGGTCTCGCCGGTGACCTCATATTTCAAAACGGCGGAGGGGTCCTGCTGGACGACCTCCTGCAGGCGGGTCTTGTAGTCGTCCTCGGCGGTCTTGCCCTCGGTGATGAAGGGCAGGATGAAATTGCGCGCGACCTCCATGCCGCCGTCCAGATACAGCGCGGCGATGAGGGCCTCAAACGCATCGGAGACAACGCTGGGGCGGTTGCGCCCGCCGCCGAGATCCTCACCATGGCCGAGGCGCAGATACTCGCCGAGGTGGATCTCCTGCGCGAACTGGAACAGCGCCTCCTCGCTGACGAGGCTTGCGCGCATCCGGGTCAGCTCGCCCTCGGGGCGGCCGGACTGGTGGAACAGATAGTCCGCCACCACAACGGACAGCACGCTGTCGCCCAGAAATTCCAGCCGCTCATTGTGGGTCGTGGCGACCTTGCTCTCGTTGGCATAGCTGGTATGGGTCATCGCAATGCGCAGCAGCGCAGGATTTTTGAATGTATACTGCAGGACCTCCTGCAGTTCTTCCGGTTTGTGAGCCATATTCTTTCACCTTTCCGGCTGGTCCGTAGGGGCCGGGCATGCCCGGCCCTCAACCTTATCTCGATTGCCCTTTTACGGGCGGTATTTTTTATGCCGCGGGCCGGACATGTCCGGCCCCTACAGGGCGGCTTACCTTTTAAGCGTCTGCTTCTTCCTTCTGTGCAGCCACCTCGCCCAGCGCCTTCTCCATCGTCCCGCACAGATCGTTGGCAACGCAGAGCTTGGCCTGACGGATGGCGTTCTTGATGCCCTTGGCGTGGCTGGAGCCGTGCGCCTTGATGACCGGCTTCGCGGCACCCAGCAGCGGCGCGCCGCCGACCTCCTCGGAGTCCATCATCCGCTTGAGTTCACCCAGACCGCCCTTGATGCCCAGATAGCTGAGCTTGGTGATGATATTCTGCAAAAAGATTTTTTTCAGCATCCCCAGCAGCGTCTTGGCAACGCCCTCGGTCAGCTTGAGGACCACATTGCCGACAAAGCCGTCACAGACCACGACATCGATCTCGCCGTCCATGATATAGCGCGGCTCGATGTTGCCGGCAAAATGGATGCAGGGGTTTGCCTTCAGCAGCTTGTGCGCCTCGCGGTAGGTGGGGGTACCCTTCGTGTCCTCGGCGCCGTTGTTGACGAGTGCGACCTTCGGCGTTTCGCGGCCCATGACCTTTTCGGCGTAGACGCTGCCCATCGTGCCGAAGGCGTTGAGCATCTCGGGGCGGCACTCGACATTCGCGCCGCAGTCCAGCAGCAGGAAATTCTGCTTGGCGCCGGGCATCGGGGTGGCCAGCGCCGGGCGCTTGACCCCCTTGACGGTGCGCACGATCAGGCTGGTGCCGACATGCAGCGCACCGGTGGAGCCGGCGGAGACAAAGGCATCGCCCTCGCCGTTCTTCAGCATGGTCAGGCCCTTGACAAGGCTGGAATCCTTCTTGTGGCGCACAGCCTTGACCGGGTCATCGTGCATGTCGATATTCTCGGTGCAGTTGACGATTTCAAACGGTGCAAGGTCAATTTTATTCTCTTTTGCGCAGTCGCGGATGGCTTTTTCCTCGCCCAGCAGCGCAAGCGTCATCCCGTCCCCAAACTCTGCCGCAGCCTGACTTGCGCCCTGCAGCACACACAGCGGGGCGTTGTCACCGCCCATGGCATCCACTAAAATTTTCATGCTTTATATTCCTCCGTCCATGCATGCATGGCGTCCTGTGCGGCCTGCGAAAGCGCCATATAGCGCTCCCGCTTGTCGCGGATGGCGTTGATCTCCCCGGTGCGGGGCAGTATGCCCATATTCGCGCCCATCGGCTGGAAGTCCTTGTTCGGGGTCGTGATATAGTCGAGCAGTGAGCCGCACATCGTGGCCGCCGGGGGCGGCGGCAGTTCGCGGCCCTGCAAGCGGGCGTAGATCTGGCGGGCGGCCAAAAGGCCGGATGCCGCACTCTCCATATAGCCCTCAAAGCCGGTGATCTGCCCGGCAAAAAACACATTGGGGTGTTCTTTCAAGAACTGCTGCTTCGTCAAAACTTTCGGACTCTCCAAAAAGGTATTGCGGTGCATGACGCCGTACCGCACAAACTCGGCATGCTCCAGACCGGGGATCATGCTGAACACCCGCTTCTGCTCGCCCCATTTCAGGTTCGTCTGGAACCCGACAAGGTTGTAGAGCGTGCGGGCCGTGTTCTCGGCACGCAGCTGCACAGCCGCCCACGGGCGGTGGCCGGTGCGCGGGTCGCGCAGGCCGACCGGGCGCAGCGGCCCGAACCGGATCGTATCTGCGCCGCGCGCAGCCATGACCTCGATCGGCATACAGCCCTCGTAGACGGTCAGATCGCCGTCAAAGTCGTGGAGCGGCGCGCGCTCGGCGGCGATGAGCGCCGCGTGGAAGTTCTCATACTCCTCCTTATTAAAGGGGCAGTTCAGATAGTCGGCCTCGCCCCGGCCATAGCGGGAGGCAGCGAACACCTTGTCATAGTCAAGGCTTTCGGCCGTCACGATGGGTGCCACCGCGTCATAGAAGCTGAGCCGATGGTCCCCGGTCAGCGCTGCGACGGCTTGGGCCAGCGCACCCTCAGTCAAAGGGCCGCTGGCAACGAGCACCGGTGCGCGCTCGTCCAGAGCGGTGACCTCCTCGCGCCGGACCGTGATGTTCGGGTGGCTCTCCACCATTTCGGTCACGGCGGTGGAAAACACATCCCGGTCGACAGCCAGCGCGCCGCCCGCCGCCACGCGGGCGGTCTCGGCGGCGGTCAGCAGGTGGCTGCCCATCATCTTCATTTCGATTTTCAAAAGGCCGGACGCGGAATCCGGGCGCTCGGCCTTCAGCGAGTTCGAGCAGATCAGCTCCGCAAAGCCCGCGCTTTTATGGGCCGGGGAATATTTTGTGGGCTTCTGCTCGTACAGCTCGACCTGCACGCCGCGATCTGCCAGCCAGAGTGCCGCCTCGCACCCGGCCAGACCGGCACCGATAATGTTAAGTTGCATACTTGTCCTCTCTCAGGCTCCCTTTTGCGGGGAGGCTTTAAAGCGGTTACTTTTTCTCAATCGCCTTCACAAACCCACAGCCCTCTTTGGCGCAATACAGCTGCCCCTTCTTTTTAAAGAGGGTGCTGCCGCACTGGGGGCAGCGCTCGGGCACCGGCTCGTCCCATGTCATATAATTGCACTTGGGGTAGTTGCTGCAGCCGTAGTAGACGCGGCCCTTGCTGCTTTTGCGCACCAGCATGTGGCCGCCGTCCAGCGGGCAGAGGCCACCCGTGTCCTTGACGAGCGGGTGGGCGTTGCGGCACTCCGGAAAGCCGGAGCAGGCCACAAACTTGCCGTAGCGGCCCGACTTGATGACCATGGGGCGGCCGCACTTCTCGCAGATCTCATCCGTGGGGATGTCCTCGACCTTGATGCGCTTGCCCTCCATGTTCTTCTCGGCCTGCTCCAGACTCTTCTCAAAGCCCTGATAGAACTCGTCGATCGTCTTGACCCAGTCTGCCTCGCCGGCCTCGACCACATCGAGCTTTTTCTCCATGTCAGCGCTGAATTTCACATTGACAATGTCGGGGAACTGCTCCATCATGACCGTGTTGACGGCCTGACCCAGCGGGGTCGTTTTCAGCTTTTTCTGGTCCTTTTCGACATAGCCGCGGTCCACAATGGTCGTGATGATCGGCGCGTAGGTGGACGGGCGGCCGATGCCGTTCTCCTCCAGCGCATGGATGAGCGTTGCCTCGGTGTAGAGCGGCGGCGGCTGGGTAAACTTCTGGTCCGCCGTCAGCTTTTTAAGCACCAGCTTCTGGCCCTCCTCCAGCGGGGGCAGGGCGGTCTCCTTTTTCTTCGTGTCGTCAGTGGATTCCTCATACAGCGCCGTGAAGCCGTCAAACGACACCCGGAAGCCAGATGCGCGGAAAAGATACTCCCCCGCCGTGATGGATGCCGAGACAGTGTCCTGAATGCAGTCGGCCATCTGGCTTGCCATAAAGCGGCTCCAGATCAGACGGTACAGCTTGGCGGTATCGCCGCTGATGCTCTGCTCGACCTCATCGGGGGTCAGCTCGGGCATTGAGGGGCGGATCGCTTCGTGGGCGTCCTGCGCCGCCGTGGCGGAGCGGCTCTTCCACTTGCGGGGCGTCTTGCAGACATAGCCCTCGCCCCAGCGGTCGGCGATAAAGGTTTTGGCGGCGGCCTGCGCCTCGGCAGCGATGCGCAGCGAGTCGGTACGCATGTAGGTGATCAGACCCACCGTACCGTGCCCCGCAATGTCAACGCCCTCGTACAGGGTCTGGGCGGCGCGCATCGTCCGCGTGGCCGAAAAGCCGAACGCGCGGCTCGCGTCCTGCTGCAAAGTCGAGGTGATGAAGGGCGGCGCGGGCTGACGGCGGCGCTTGCCCTTTTCGATTTTGGTAATGGTGTAATCCTTGCCGTCCAGCGCGGCCAGCACGGCATCAGCCTGCTGCTTGTCCGTGACCGTCAGCTTTTTGCCGTCTGCCGTTGCCGCCAGCCGGGCAGTGAACTCGCCCTTTTCGCCCTGCGGGTGCAGCAGCGCGTCAATGTTCCAGTATTCGTCCGGCTTGAAGTTCTCGATTTCGATCTCGCGGTCGCGGATGAGCCGCACGGCCACACTCTGCACACGGCCGGCGGAAAGGCCCCTGCGGACCTTTTTCCAGAGGAACGGGCTGAGCTTGTAGCCGACCAGACGGTCCAGCTCGCGCCGGGCCTGCTGTGCGTTGAAAAGGTCAATGTTGATGGCGCGGGGATGGGCCATGCCCTCCTTGACGCCCTTCTTTGTGATCTCGTCAAAGGTCACGCGGTTGGGCGCAGCGGGGTCCAGCCCCAGAATGTTCGCCAGATGCCAGCTGATGGCCTCGCCCTCGCGGTCCGGGTCGGTCGCAAGCAGCACGCCATCGCACTTTTTGGCCTCGGCCTTCAACTCCTTGACAAGCTTCTGCTTGCCCTTGATCGTGATATATTTCGGCTTATAGCCATTTTCGACATCAATGCCCAGCGTACTGGCGGGCAGGTCGCGCACATGGCCCATGCTGGCCGTGACCTTGTAGCCGCGGCCCAGATACTTGCCAATGGTCTTTGCCTTGGCAGGGGATTCCACGATGACTAATTTTGGCATAAGTTACCTCAATGTTTAAATTTAGATGACACGCATACTTCCGAGCGTTGCCTGTAGGGGCGAACATTGTTCGCCCGCCAGCTTATCGCCGCCACAAACGCCCCGGGTCGTCGAGGACGCCGACCCCTACAGCCGTAGGGGCGGATTCCATATCCGCCCGGGCACCTTGCCACTGCCTTCATCTATTATCTTATAATGCAATGTACCGTCTCCCCGGCTGCGCCTGTGCGCCGCCCATAAGCTCCAGTTCCGTGCAGGCCGCCAGCACGCGGCCGGCGGGCAGGCGGGTGGCCGCGCACAGAGCATCAATGCCCTGCGGCGTGGGCTTTAAGGCTGCGTAGACCTGCTGTGCGTCCGGGCTGACGGCAGCGGGGTCAAACCGCTGCTGCTCCGGCGCGATCGTCTGCGCGCCGATGCCCAGTATCTCCAGCACATCGGCCGCCCTGCACAGCGGCTCGGCGCGGTGGGTGCGCAGCAGCTCGTTCGTGCCCTCACTCAGCGCGCTGTAGATGCTGCCCGGCACGGCCAGCACCGGGCGGCCCAGCCGCTCGGCATGGTGTACGGTGTTCAGCGTGCCGCTGCGGGTGCGGGCCTCCGCCACGCAGAGCGCCTCGCTCTGGGCGGCAATGAGCCGGTTGCGGGCCAGAAAGGTCCCGGTCGTGCGGCCTGTGTAGCCGGGTGGGTACTCGCTGCAGACAGCGCCGCCGCCCTTCTCGATGGCGGTGCGCAGCTTGGCGTTGGCGGCGGGGTAGGTCTTGTCGATGGCCGTACCCAAAAACGCGATCGTGGGGCGGTCGGCCTGCAGCGCGGCGCGGTGGGCCTCGCTGTCCAGCCCGTCCGCCAGACCGCTGACGATGACCGCGCCCGCCTGCGCCATCGCCAGCGACAGGTCAAAGGCCGCCTGCCGCCCGTAAGCGCTGGGGCGGCGGGTGCCCACCATGCCCACATAGCGCTGCCCGTTCAGGCAGGCCGGGTCGCCGGTCAGATACAGCAACAGCGGCAGGTCGGGCAGGTCGCGCAGCGCGGCGGGGTAGGTGTCCTCATCGGGGGTCAGCAGCTCGATCCCGCTCAGCAGGCAGTGGTCGAGCCGCTCCTCAAAATCAAAGGGGGTCGTATCCTGCAGCTGGGCAAGGGCGCGGGGCGTCAGGCAGGTCGGCGGGGCCTCGGTGCCTGCGCGCAGCAGGTCATACAGCTCGGCCGGGTCGGGGTAAAGCGCAAGCAGCTCCTGCGCATACTGGCACGCCGAGCCGACGGCGTCCGCCAGCCAGAGCCAGGCCAGTGTTTTGTCCATGGTGGATGCCCCCTTTTATCCTCTCGGCTGCATAGCGTCGGCCGGGGGACTGCCCGCCCTACGCCCGCTGTTGCCCCGCAGGGCGGCCAGTCCCCCGGCCGCCGCGCAGCAGCTTCCGGGTGTCTGCTTACACGCCCCTGAAATGCCACAGCAGCACGCTGCCGGCGACCGCCGCGTTCAGGCTCTCGACGCGGTCGGTCATCGGGATGCGCACGGCCATGTCGCATGCCTCAACGGTCCTGTCCGTCAGGCCCTGCCCCTCGCTGCCGATGACCACGCAGACGCCGTGCGGGAAGTCGTTCCCGGCCTCGTCCAGCGGGCGCGACCGGTAAAGCGCTGCCGCCAGCGTTGTGACGCCGCGGCTGCGCAGCTGCGCCAGTGCGGCGGGCAGGTCGGCGCTGTGCAGTGTCGGCAGCCGCCCGGCCGCCCCCATCGAGGAGCGCAGCGTCTTGGGCGACAGGGGCGATGCACACCCCGGCCCCAGCACGACCGCGTCAAACCCGAACGCCGCCGCGCTGCGCAGCAGCGTACCCACATTGCCGGGGTCCTGCACCCCCTCCAGCATCAGGATGCGGCGGGCGGTGTCCAGCGTATCGGCGGGCGGGGTGGGCGTTTCAAACAGGGCAAAAACGCCCTGATTCGACTTGGTGCCGCTGAGCTTTTCCGCCACATGGGGCGCGATCTCAGCGGGGGCCAGCGTTGCCAGCTCGGGCGTTTTGGCCAGTGCGGCCGCCGTGGCGTAGACCGTGCGCGGCGTGCAGCTTTTGGCAAGCTCCAGACAGAGCTTCGGCCCCTCGGCAAAAAACAGGCCGTCAGCGGCGCGCTGCTTTTCTGAGTCGCGCACCGCGCAGGCATATTTGATCTTGGCGTTATCACGGCTGGTGATCGTTTCCATTGTAGCGCCCCTTTTGTATAAAATCAACTAAATTGTGTGAATAAAGAGAAACAGCAGTCTGCCGGAAGGCCGTCCCTCATCCGTCGGCGGTCGGGGCCGCCGACACCTTCCCCCGAAGGGGAAGGCTCCACAGCCTCAAGCCTTCTCCCCTTGGGGGAGAAGGTGGCCCGCAGGCCGGATGAGGGGAGAGCTTTCCTTGGTTGCCCGCTTTTTTTGCCATTTTCCCCTTTAAACACAAAAGGACTCGCGCGTGTGCGCGAGTCTTTTATGCAAGCTATTACAGAGCCTTCTTGGCGGTCTCGACCAGAGCGTTGAAGCTGGCGGGATCGTGGATAGCCATCTCAGACAGCATCTTGCGGTTCAGCTCGACGCCGGCCTTCTTCAGGCCGTTCATGAAGGTGGAGTAGTTCATACCCTGAGCACGAACAGCGTTGTTGATGCGGGTGATCCACAGGTTGCGGAACTGGCGCTTCTTCTGCTTACGGCCAACGAAAGCATAGTTGCCGCTCTTCATAACGGCCTGCTTGGCCATGCGGAAGTGCTTGGACTTAGCACCGTAGTAACCCTTTGCGAGCTTGAGAGTCTTAGCACGACGCTTGTGCGTCATGGTAGCGCCTTTAATACGAGCCATGTTTTATATCTCCTTTTGTCTATAACAGGTAGTAACTGACCTTTAAATGTCCCGGGCAGATCAGCCGCCGTAGGGCATCATTTTCTTGACGGCAGCCTCGTTGGTCTTGTCAACGTACTTGGGCATACGCAGGCCGCGGGTCAGCTTGGTGGTCTTCTTGGTCAGAATGTGACGGCGCTTGGACGCATTGCGCTTGATTTTGCCGGAAGCAGTCATCTTGAAGCGCTTCTTGGCGCCGGAAAGGGTCTTGAGCTTCATTTTAGCCATTGTTGTTTCCTCCTGAGAGTTTACTTTCTTACTTGTTGGGAACGGGGGACATGAACATCATCATGCTGCGGCCCTCAAGCTTGGGCTGCTTGTCGATGACGGCCTTGCCCTCCAACGCCTCGGCAAAACGCTTATGGACATCCAGACCTAAGCTGGTATGTGCCATTTCGCGGCCGCGGAACCGGATGCTCACCTTGAGCTTATGGCCCTGCTGCAGGAACTTGGCTGCCTGGTTCACCTTGGTGTTGAAGTCGTTGGTGTCGATGTTCAGGGAAAGGCGGATCTCCTTGATCTCAACCACTTTCTGGTTTTTCTTGGCTTCCTTTTCCTTTTTCTGCATCTCGAACCGGTATTTACCGTAGTCAAGAATTTTGCACACCGGCGGCTTCGCCTGCGGTGCAACCTTAACAAGGTCAAGATCCTTGTCAATGGCCATCTTCAGTGCATCGCGCGGGCTCATAATGCCCATCTGCGCGCCATCCGCCCCGATCAGGCGGATCTCTTTGTCGCGGATCTGCTCATTGATTTCCAGTTCGTTGGATTTGCTGTTGCTGGCGATTGTAACACACCTCCCACAAGTGTATGATAAAGACAAAAGCGGCTGCCATTGAAAGCAGCCGCCGAACATACGAAGTTGCGCACCTGGTGCGTATCATGGTATGACCCGGGGTTTTGACAAACCCTGCAAGGTGAGCCGACGGCCTACTGCCGGTTGCTGCTTTTTTTACAAGGGATAGTTTATCATAAAAGCAGGGGCGTGTCAAGGGGATTTGGAAAGTTTTTTGCAGCGCTGTAGGGGCCGGGGATGCCCGGCCCCTACCGTGTAAGGCAGGCGCCGCTTTGCCGTACACACGCCCGGCTTCCCCCTTGGGGGAAGCTGTCAGCGGCCCCGACCGCTGACTGATGAGGGGCGGGCTTGCCGATATGACCCGCACACGGGCTGCCGCGGCAGGCTCTCCCCTCATCCGGCCCTGCGGGGCCACCTTCAGTCTACGCGCTAAGAGCCGCCTTCGGCGGTTGCGCTCCGACACGCGCCTGCGGGCGCAGCCCCTCGGGGGAAGGCTTTGGGGTTCACATCCTCGCCAGATCAAACAAAATTTTTGCAATCACGCACCAGCTGTACCCGGCGCGGCGCAGCAGGGCGGGCAGGGCATCCGGCACGCCCGCGCACCGGGCCACCCATTTTTCTGCGGCGTCCTCATTGGCGGGGGCCACGCGCGCCCACTCCCCCTCCGGGCCGGGGTCATTGGCGGGGCCGCGGCGGTCGTTCATGCCCAGCCAGCCGTCCTGCAGGTAGCGCTGCACCCACCGGTAGACCTGATGGTACGCAACGGCGTATTTCTGCGCCATAGCGCCGTAATTTTTCCGGTTTTCCAAACAGTCCAGCACAATGACAAGGCGCTGCATCGGTGCCACGGCGCGCGCACGGCCCTTGGCGCGGCGCGTTCCCTCGCTGCTGTGGCGGCTGTCGTGCAGGGCCGCCGGGCCGTGGGCGCGGTACCGCCCCACCCAGTTGACAAGCGCCTTGTAATCCACATTATATTTCAGCGCCGTTGCGCCGTAATCGCAGCCGTTGGCAAGGCAGTCCTGCACGATCTGCACGCGGTCGGCGGCGGTGGTGTAGGCATCGCCCCTGTGCCGGGACGCACCGTGGTAGCCCCGCAGCGCACCGCCCTGCTTGGCGGTCTCCACCATTTTTTCAAGGTTCTGGGGGCTGCGGATGCCGTATTTTTTGCAGATTTCAAACAGCGAGCCCTCGCCCGCCAGATAGTCCGCAACGGCGGCCTGCTTTTCCTCGGCGGTGAGGTGGCGGGATTTTTCGCGCGGGGTCAGCCCGCCGGGGCCTTCGGCCTCATAGATGCGCAGCCACTGGCGCACGGTGGTGTTGCTGACGCCGACGCTTTGCGCGGCGGCCTGACGGCTGATCTCGCCGGATATTATTTTTTCCACAAGCGCGACCTTTTGTTGTGGAGAAAGCTTTGGTGTCTGGGGCATGGTAACCGCCTTTCGGAGGTTGTAGGGGCGGATTGTCGAAAGGCCTCCCTTGTCAAAGGGAGGTGCCGAGCGTAAGCGAGGCGGAGGGATTTCTGCCCGGCTGCGGGGGTGACGGCGCGCAGGGCAAGGCCCGTCAGAATCCCTCCGGCCGCCTTCGGCGTCCACCTCCCTTTGACAAGGGAGGCTTTTCTGCGGGAGGGATAAATTCCTCCCCTACGGATTGAACCGTAAAAGGGATTTGGCGGCAGGTTGCGGCGGGGTGAGGGCACCCCGCCCTACACACGGTTTTCAAGTGGGGCCGTAGGGCGGCCAGCCCTCTGGCAGCCGTGGCCGTTTGCGGCGGCGGAAAGTGCCCGGGAGGGACAAATCCCTCCCCTACGGCTGACCCGGGGCCGCGCGGCTATGGCAAGGCTGCGGGCCGGGCATGCCCGGCCCCTACAGAGCGGGTATTATAAGGTAGAGGGTATAAAAAATCCCACCACGGGAGGTGGTGGGACTTTTATACCTTACTGTTAATCAGTGTAAGCCTGCTCATTGATTTTCTTTGCACCAACAGAAGCATAAACACCATCCGCAGCGACTTTGCCAACATTATAGCCTGCGTCCAACTTGTTAGTTGCATCTGCCTTAGTTCTGTAAATGCACGTATACCCCGCATTCGTATACTTCACCTGAGAAATCGTGCCATCATCATCGACAGTAATGTCAAAGTTACCATTTACTTCTGCAAGGTCGTCAACATTCTTCGCCGCAATCATTGCTTTCGCAATATCATCTTTAGTAACGGCCGTCGCATCAGATGCAGTGCTGGTCTTTTTGCCATAGGCCTCAGATGCTTCCGTCTGAGCAGCCATAACTACCATACGGGTCTCCGCAACAACCTTCTCCTTGTTAGCCTTGTCAATATAGCCAGTCAGAGCCGGAATCAGCAGGGCGGCCAGAATCGCCAGAATGACGAGGACGACGATCAGCTCGACGAGGGTGAAGCCCTTTTTATCCTTCAATTTCTTGAACATTTTATTTTCCTCCAAAAATTTTCTTTGATGCATGCCGACTTCACAAACCCCATCGACATTTCATATTGTCATTTTATAACACAATTTGTGCTTTGTCAAGCCGAAATGTGCTTTCAAAACCCGTTTTGTGTTTTTCTGGTATTCTCTAGCTGACACTATAAAGAAATCAGGCTGTTCTTATGGAATTTAACGAGCGTTTACGCTATTTAATAGATTGCGAAGAAATCAAAATCAAGGATTTAGCCCCCAAGCTATGCCTCAGCGCGTCCACCCTGAGCAACTACGCACAGGGAATCCGCGAGCCGGACTATGACACCCTGCGGCGCATTGCGGACTATTTTGGGGTCAGCATCGACTATCTGCTTGGCCACAAGACCCCCGCCGAGGACGATGAGCGCCAGCTTTTGGCCCGCTACCGCAGCTTTACCCCCAGCCAGAAGCGCCTTCTGCTGGATCAGGCCGAGCTGATAACCCGTTACAAAGTAAAAGTAAACGATTGACCCGCCGGGAGCCGGCGGGTCAATTTTTTATGGGCAGCCGCCTGCGGGGCGTCGGGGACGCCGCCCCCTACAATTATCCGCGCCGCGCGACACCCGCCGCACCGTAGGGGCGCATTCCATATGCGCCCTACAGCTAATGTAGGGGCGAGCATTGCTCGCCCGTGCCCGTTTATCTGTGAAAAAACCTTTCCCGGAAAACGCATTGCTGCGCCAAGTCGGCGGGCGACCAATGGTCGCCCCTACACTTTCAATAGGCCAACGGGTGCCCCCGCATGAAAATACATTTTTTCAAAAATAATCTAGCCAACGCACGCATAATATGTTATGATAGTAAGCTGAAGACTTGTAGTGTGCCCCAAGGGGCCGCGCAATTTTACAAAGGGAGTCTTTTTGATGAAAACTACTACCAAGCTGCGCGTGGCGCTCTTCTTCGGCGGCGTATCCAGTGAGCATGAGGTCAGCTGTGTTTCGGCCTCGGCCTGGCTGCGCGCGCTGGGTCAGTCCCCCTGTGCAGAGCAATATGAAGCATTTCCTGTCGGCATCACCAAGGACGGCCGCTGGCTGGCCTGTAACCCCACGCCCGAGGCCATGGCCGACGGCAGCTGGGAGCAGGGCGACTGCACCCCCTGCGTGCTCAGCCCCGACCGCCGGGACCACGGCCTTTGGCTGCTGAAGGACGGCAAAGCCGAGCTTGTCCGCATTGACATCTGCGCCCCCGTCATGCACGGCAAAAACGGCGAGGACGGCACGATTCAGGGCCTGTTTGAGCTGGCGCGCATCCCCTATGTGGGCTGCGGCGTGCTGGGCAGCGCGGTCTGCATGGATAAGGCTGTGGCCAACGCCCTGATGGACGCCGCCGGGGTGCCCCACTGCAAGTGGACGGCCGCCAGCCGCGCCGACCTTGCGCTGAACGGCCCCGTGGTGCTGGACGCCGTGGAGGCAAAGCTGGGCTACCCCATCTTTGTCAAGCCGGCCAACGCCGGCTCCAGCGTGGGCATCAGCAAGGCGGCCGACCGCGCCATGCTGGAGCAGGCGGTTGAGATCGCCCTGCGCGAGGACGACAAGGTCGTTTTTGAGGAGTTCGTGGACGCGCAGGAGGTCGAGTGTGCGGCCATCGGCAACCCCGATGACCCGTCCACCGTTGCCACCACCCGCCCGGGTGAGATTCTGGCCGGGGCGGAGTTCTACACCTACGATGACAAGTACAAAAACGGCGTGTCCCAGACCGTCATCCCCGCCCATTTGAGCGAGGAAAAGCTCGACGAGGTGCAGGCCGAGGCCCGCAAGGCCTATCTGGCGCTGAACTGCGCGGGTCTGTCCCGCTGCGACTTCTTTGTGGAGCGCGGCACCGGGCGCGTTTTGTGCAACGAGCTGAACACCCTGCCCGGCTTTACGCCCATCAGCATGTATCCCAAGCTGATGGAGCATGAGGGCTACAGCTATCCGGCGCTGGTCGATAAGCTGCTGCAGCTGGCCCTGCACCGCCGGAAGGGGGCTTATTGATGGACACACGGCCCATCGGCGTATTTGACAGCGGCCTTGGCGGGCTGACCGCCGTGCGCCAGCTGCGCCGCGTGCTGCCCGGTGAGGATATCGTCTATTTCGGCGATACCGGCCGCGTGCCTTACGGCAGCCGCGGGCGGGATACCATCGTGCAGTATGCGCGGCAGGATATACGCTTTCTGCTCAGCCGGGATGTCAAGTTCATCATCGCCGCCTGCGGGACCGTGTCCTCGACCTATCCGCCGGAGGAGGCCGCCCGGCTGCCGGTGCCCTACACCGGCGTGGTGGGTGCCACCGCCCGCGCCGCCGTGGACGCGACCCGCAACCACCGCATCGGCATCATCGGCACGGCCGCCACAGTGCGCAGCGGCTCCTACGCGGCGGTCATCCGCGATATGCTGCCCGATGTGCAGATCTTTGCGCGCGCCTGCCCGATGTTTGTGCCGCTGGTCGAGAACGGCTATTTCAATGACGGCAACCCCGTGACAAAGCTCATCATTGCCGAGTATCTGCAGGAGCTGAAGGACGCCGGTGTTGACACGCTGATCCTTGGCTGCACCCACTACCCACTGCTGAAAAAGATGATCGGCGATTTTATGGGCGATGCGGTGCGGCTGGTGGATTCCGGCAAGGTGACCGCGCAGGCCACCGCCGCCGCGCTGGCGGATCTGGGGCTTTTGAACGGCAAAACGGACGGCGGCACCGCCCACTACTATGTCAGCGACACGCCCGACAACTTTGCCGAGCTGGAGCAGATGTTCTTAGGCGAGTACGCCGGCGGGCCGGTAGAGCGCATTGCGATCGAAACGTATTAGGGGAAAAAGGGCTTCCCCCTCGGGGGAAGCTGTCACCGAAGGTGACTGATGAGGGCGAAGTTTCCGGGCATTACCCATTTACAGGCAGTAATGGCAAGGTCGCCCCTCATCCGGCCCTGCGGGCCACCTTCCCCCAAGGGGGAAGGCTTTTAGCCGAGGCTTCCCCCATTGGGGGGAAGCTGTCACCGAAGGTGACTGATGAGGGGCGGGTTGCCGTGGCCGCCCATTTACCGGGCAACGATGGAAGGTCTGCCCTCATCCGGCCCTGCGGGCCACCGCACCCCTTCTGGCGCTGCGCGCCACCTCCCCCGTATCGGGGGAGTCTGTCCCCGAGGGGGAAGGCTTTTAGTAGAGGTACACCATGGAAGAAAAATATCTGATCACCATCAAGGGCACGATGGAGCAGCGGGGCGACACCGACACGGTGGAGCTTATGACCCGCGGCTCGCTCGTCCACAAGGACGGTGCCTACTATATCGTATACAAGGAGACCGAGACCACCGGCTATGAGGGCTGCACCACCACCGTCAAGGTGGCCGACGACGCCCGCAAGGTCTCGATGCTGCGCTACGGCAAGCAGTCGAGCCAGCTTATCATCGAGAAGGGCACCCGGCATCTCTGCCATTATGAGACCGGCTACGGCGCGGTAAGCCTTGGCGTGGCCGCCGATGTCATTGAGCATGCGCTGAGCGAGGAGGGCGGCAAGCTGAAATTCAGCTACACGCTGGACTCCGGCGCGGAAAATTTCATCAGCCGGAATCTGGTGGACATTACGGTCGATAAGCTGCCGGAAGCTTAAAAACGCGTTGTCCCTACCGCGTTATTGCAATAAAAAATCCCCCACAGGAGGTTCATCATGGAATATAAAAACTACAACCCCCGCGCGGCAGCGCTGGCGCAGGCCCGTACCCTGCTGACCGATGCCGTCAAGGCTGCCATCGCTGACGGTACCCTGCCCGAAGCTGCGCTGCCCGACTTCATCGTCGAGATCCCGGCCGATGTCAAAAACGGCGACATCGCCTCCAACGCGGCCATGGCCGGTGCCCGCGCCTTCCACAAAGCGCCGCGCCAGATCGCCGAGGCCATCACCGCCAAGCTTGCGCTGGACGGCAGCCTGTTCGACCGGTTTGAGATCGCCGGTCCCGGCTTCATCAACCTGTTCCTTGCGCAGGACTGGTTCACCAGCGTTGTGCGTGCCGCCGTGGCCAACCCCGAGTACGGCCGCACCGATGTCGGCGCAGGCAAGCGCTACAATGTCGAGTTCGTCTCCGCCAACCCCACCGGCCCGATGCACATGGGCAACGCCCGCGGCGGCGCTTTGGGTGACGGTCTGGCCGCCTGTCTGGACTGGGCGGGCTACGATGTGACCCGCGAGTTCTACATCAATGACGCGGGCAACCAGATCGAGAAGTTCGGCAAGAGCCTTGCCATCCGCTACCTGCAGCTCTACAAGGGCGAGGACGCCTGCCCCCTGCCCGAGGAGTGCTATCAGGGCGCGGACATCATCGCCCGCGCGAAGGAGTTTGCCGAAGTGCACGGCGATTCCTATGTGGAAAAGGACTTTGACGAGCTGAAGCAGGCCATCGTGGCCGATGCCCTGCCCAAGAACATCGCCGGTCTGCAGCGCGACCTCGGCAAGTACCGCATCGAGTACGATGTCTGGTTCCATGAGAGCGACCTGCACAACTCCGGCGCGGTCAAGGCCGTGGTGGACAAGCTGCTGGAGACCGGTGCCTGCTACAAGGCCGAGGACGGTGCGATCATGTACCGCAGTGCCCAGTACGCCGCCAAGTACGGCGTTGTGAACAAGCGCAAGACCGATGACGGCAGCGAGGAAGAGGCCAAGGACGAGGTGCTGGTGCGCGCCAACGGCATCCCGACCTACTTTGCGGCCGACATCGCCTATCACTACAACAAGCTGGCCGTGCGCGGCTTTGACAAGGCCATCGATGTCTGGGGCGCTGACCACCACGGCCATGTGGCCCGCATGAAGGGCGCGATGGACGCCATCGGGCTGGACGGCAGCCGCTTGGACATCGTATTGATGCAGATGGTCAACCTGATGCGTGACGGCAAGCCGGTCCGCATGAGCAAGCGTACCGGCAAGGCCATCACCCTGACCGACCTGCTGGACGAGGTGCCCATCGATTCCGCGCGGTTCTTCTTCAACCAGCGCGAAAGCTCCTCCACGCTGGACTTTGACCTTGATCTGGCCGTGCGCAACGACAGCGAGAACCCGGTCTACTATGTGCAGTACGCCCACGCGCGCATCTGCTCGGTGCTGAAAAAGCTCGAGAGCGAGGGCGTGAAGTTTGAAGGTGCCGAGGCCGTGGACGCCAGCGTCCTGACCGACCCCGCCGAGCAGGCACTGATCCGCCTGCTGGCCGCCTTCCCCGCTGAGATCGCTGCTGCCGCCGAGAAGTACGACCCGGCCCGCATCACCCGCTACTGCATTGATGTGGCATCCGCCTACCACCGCTTCTACAACGCCTGCCGCATCCTTGACGCGGAGGGCACCGTGCAGCAGGGCCGCATTGCGCTGTGCCTGGCCGTGCGCGGCGTCATCCACAACATCCTGACGATGTTCAAGGTCACCGCACCGGAAACGATGTAAAAAGATAAAAGATAATAGATAAAAGATAAAAAATAAAGTGGAGTTTTCTCCGCTGCGCTGCGAAAACAAAATTCGGTTTTCGACCGCAGGGAGAAAACTCCACCATTTTTATTATCTATTATCTTTTATCTATTATCTATTCCGGCGTACACGCGCCCAACATATTTATTATACCACAAGCAGCATGTGTTATTCAATCCTGAACATGCACAAATATTGCACAGCAAGATTGTAGGGTCTGCGAATAGACGAAACACTAAGGCTGTGATATAGTATAGTCACAGAAAGAAAACAGCCGGAGATAAGGAACTGGAAGTTCCAAGAGATGCCACTTTCCAGAAGTTTCTTCATCAAAGACCGATCGTGAACAGACCGACATCTTAAAGCTCAACTTTAAGGACTCCGATCCAGCAGCACGAGGGCGGAAGAAGAAACCGGAAAGAGATCGTAAAGGCCGCCGGCAGTATTTCGTAAGGAAGGAGGCTCGAGTCCAATGGCAAACTTTAAAGATCCCATTCATCACCGGCGGGCCTGGGCCTGCTAACAAAAAAAGAACCGCATCCGAAGCCGCAGGTCATCACCTGTAAAAGATTTATAAAAACGCGATGTCCGGTTACTTAGCTAATGTTTAGCAGACTCAGGGGCCGTCACAACAGACCCCCGCATGAGATATAGATTAGGATGAAAGAAGGCTGGTAGAGATGACCGTCACCACTCCGCCGAACAGGATTTACCTGAACTTCACCTGATCAACAAGGAGACACTCCGATGTACAAGAGTTAAGAGGCTTTGGTCCTCGGCATCAGACCCATTACCCCAGGAACGATCTTAATAACCTTAACAGCAAACTTTACTCCGTTCCACAAATGCTTTTCAGCAAATAACGAACCCGAGGGTAAGTCCAATGAACTGTTAGTAAGATCCTGAAAGGGCAATCAAAATTCGCAAACGATAGGATGATTCCCATGACGATGCGGAAGCAGTCCGAAAAATAACGAAAAGGGTTATGAGGCTATGACTCCGAAGAAGTAAGACCGCCGGGGCGAACGAAATGTTCGCCCCGGCTTTTTTGTGTTGTGCAGCAATATGGGCGCACACCCCGGGAGGGATGAATCCCTCCCCCTACAAACCTAATTCACGGGAGGGCGTAGGGCGGCCAGCCCTCTGGCCGCCGTGCCCATTTGCGGGAGTGAGAAACTTTGCGGGTTATGCCTGTAGGGGGCGGCGTCCCCGACGCCCCGCAAAGGGGTCAAGCCCCGCCCTGCAAATCAACCGCGAAAGGGGTGCAGCCGTAAACCTGCGGGCCGGGCATGCCCGGCCCCTACAGAGCGGTTTTCACAGCATACACCGCATAACTTTCGTTGCCTCGACAAAATCCTGCGACTCATACAAGTGCTGCGCGCCCTCGTTCTGGGCCAGCACCTGCAGCTCCAGATATTCCAGCCGCCGGTTGCGGGCCCAGCGCTTGGCCGCAGCCAGCAGCTGGCTGCCAATGCCCTGCTCGCGCACACCTGCGTCCACGATCAGATCCCCCAGGCAGGCATACCGGTGGGGCAGCACACAGCTGAACGCCGGCGTCCAGCCCGCATAGTAGACCAGCGCAAAGCCCACGGCGGTACCGTCCTGCTCCGCCAGCAAAAAATCCGCGTCATCGCCCCTGACTGCCTTGCGGATCTCGTCCACCTCACGCGGGGCCTCGCAAAAAAACTCCGGCTGCAGCGCGACCATAGCGCTGTCAAGCTGGCGATACAGCGCAATAATGGCGGGGATGTCCTCCTCCGCCGCCGGGCGTATAACTGTCTTTGCCATCCCTGTTTCCCCCTCTGGCAAAATGTACGAACAGAAAACCGGCGGACGCAGTTGTCCGCCGGTTTTGATCACTTGGTTTCCTGAATGGTGTAGTTGAAGCCGTACTCCTCCTGCAGCTTCTTCACAGCAGGCTCGCAGTCCTCAATAAAGGTCGCAGAGTAAACGCTCTGACCGTTGTGGGCCTTTTTGTACTCCTCCACGATCTCGTTCAGCTTGGTCCAGCCCTCGTCAGCCTTGGCCTGATCCATATCCTGCGGGAAATCAATGATAAATTCACGATGCTTAGGGATGCGTGCTTTCATAGTAAGTCACTCCTGAAAATTTTGTTTCTATATTTGTAGGGGCGGCCATCGGTCGCCCACAGGCGGGCAATGCCCGCCCCTACAGATACGCTAACGGTTCACACACCAAAACAGGTGCGCGCGTTTTCTGCGGTCACATCCAGCACGGCCTGGGCGTCCATCTGCCAGATCGTGCCGATGTAGGCGGCCACATGGGCAATGTTGCGGCTGTCGTTGCGGGTGCCGCGCACCGGCTCGGGCGCCATATAAGGGCAGTCGGTTTCCAGCAGGGCGCGCTCGTGCGGGATGGCGGCCAGCACCTTGGCGGCGCGCTTGGCCCCCTTATAGGTCACTGCCCCGCCAAAGCCCAGATACAGCCCCTGCTCAACCAGCCAAACCGCGTCCTCGGCGCTGCCGCTGTAGCAGTGCAGTGCGCCGCGCGGCTTATATTTGCGCAGCAGTTCATACATTTCGGCGTGGGCCTCGCGGTCGTGGACCGACACCGGCAAATCCAGCTCTTTCGCAAGTTGTAATTGTGCCTCAAACAGGGCGTACTGCTCCTCGCGCGGGACCGGCCAGTGATGATCAAGCCCGATCTCGCCCACGGCCACGACAGCCTTGTCCTCAAACAGGGGGCGCATGGCGGCCAGCTCGGCACGCCAGTCCCCATGATAGACTGCCACGGTGGCAGCGTCCTCCTCGATCAGGCTTTCCGGGTGGATGCCGATTGCCGCGTGGATGTAGGGCGCGGCGTGCGCCAGCTCCAGCACGCGGGCCGCATCGCCGGAGTGGGTGGCACATTCCAGCACGCCCACCACGCCGCCCTCGGGCAAGGCCTTCAGCAGCGCGGCGCGGTCAGCGTCAAACTGACGCGAGGAATAGTGCGCGTGAGTGTCAAAAATATGGTTCATGCCTGCTTCTCCTGCGGGGCGCGGTTGACGAGATAAATGCCGATGCAGACCAGCAGCAGCGCGGCGAGGTAGTTCCACTCAAACAGCGGCTCGCCGTTCAGCAGCGCCGACAGCAGCACATTCATGACCGGAATGATCAGACCAAACACCGCAATGCGGGAGACCGGGTTGTTTTTCATCAGCAGCGCCCAGATTACATACCCTGCGCCGGAGATAAACGCCAAAAACAGCAGCACCGGAATACCTGCGGCACTCTCGGGGTGGAGGCCGCCACCCATGGCAAAGCCCATCACAGCCAGCGCCAGACCGCCAACACCGAGGTTCAGCACACAGACCGAAAAGCTGTCTGCATGCTGGGTCACGGCCTTGTTCCACGGCCCGGCCAACGCAAAGATTGCGGAGGCGATCAGCATGAACGCCATACCCTTTGCGCTGCCGCCGCCGTGGTTGCCCAGCGTGGCGACAAGCACACCGCCGAAGCCGAGCGCGCAGCCCAGCGCCTTGCGCGGGGTCATCCGGTCGGCCTTGCCGTACAAAAAGTGCGCCAAAATCACGCCCATAAAGCTCTGGGTGCTGTTCAAAATGCCGCCCATCGCGCCGGTCAGCAGCGCCACTGCGGAGTAGTAGAAGAAATACTGTGCAGCGGTCTGCCACAGGCCCAGCCCGCAGGCCGAAGCCAGCGTTTTGCCGTGCGGCATCGGCAGCGGGCGGCGGTTCAGCGCCAGCCCAGCCAGCCAGACCAGCGCCGCGCCCATCATAAAGCGGACACCCGCGAAGCACAAAATCGACGCGGTATCGGCGGAATCAATCGCAAACAGGCGGTAGCCCAGCTTGATGAAGGGGAACGCCGACCCCCACAGCACATTGCAGACAACGGCCATCAAAACGGCCGCCGCCGGGATGGAGAAAAATTGGTCTAACTTAGATTTTTGCATAGCACCGCCTTAGTGGATGCGCGCACCGGCGGGGGTGTTGTCCGGGAAGAACGCGATGGAGCAGCCGCCGTCCACATCGGTGTCCGCGGCAAAAATCATGCCCTCGCTGACATACTTGCCCTTCATCATCGGGCGGGGGGCCAGGTTGGCGACGATGCCGATCTTCTTGCCGATCAGATCCTCGGGCGCAAACCACTTCGCAATGCCGGACAGGATGCAGCGCTCGCGCTCGCCGTCAAAGACGGTCAGGTGCAGCAGCTTCTTGCTCTCCTTCATCCGCTCGCAGGCGCGGACCTCGGCCACGCGCAGCTCAACCTTGCAGAAGTCGTCGAAGGTGATTTCTTCCTCGTGCTCGCCGATCAGCTCAGCGGAAGCGGTGTTCGTCTCGGCGGGCTTTTCCTCCTTTGCGGGGGCGTTGGCAGCCTGTGCGGCGGCCTTCTGGGCAGCCTCAAGGGCCTCCAGCTCAGCCAGCTCCTTTGCGGCGTCAATGCGGGGGAAGATGTTCTCGCCTTTGTGCAGGGTGGCGTTGGCAGGCAGGGTGCCAAAAACGGCGGCGCTGTCCCAAGTCTTGCCGTCGGCGGCCACATTCAGCTGAGCAAAAATCTTCTCGCAGGTGTCGGGCATGAACGGCTGCAGCAGCACGGTGCAGATGCGCAGCGTTTCGGCCAGATTGTACAGCACGCGGGCCAGACGGGGCTTGGATTCCTCACTCTTGGCCAGCACCCACGGTGCCGTGGCGTCGATATACTTGTTCGCGTTGTCAATGACCTCGAACACATCAGCCAGCGCATTCTGGAAGGCGTAGGCCTCCATGTCGGCCTCATAGCGGCCGCGCAGGGCGGTGGCCTTCTCGATCAGGGCAGCGTCCTCGGGGCCTTCGGCCTGCTCGGCAGGCAGCTCGCCGCCAAAGTACTTGTCGGCCATGGCGGTGGTGCGGCTCAACAGGTTGCCGAGGTCGTTGGCCAGATCCATATTGATGCGGTTGATCAGCAGCTCATTGGAGAAGTTGCCGTCCGAACCGAACGGGAAGTCGCGCAGCAGGAAGTAGCGCAGCGCATCGGCGCTGTAGCGCTCGGCCAGCAGGTAGGGGTCAACCACGTTGCCCTTGGACTTGGACATTTTGCCGCCGTCCAGCAGCAGCCAGCCATGGCCGTAGACATGCTTGGGCAGGGGCATATCCATGCTCATCAGCATGGCGGGCCAGATGATGGAGTGGAAACGGACGATCTCCTTGCCGATAAAATGGACATCGGCCGGCCAGAAGGTCTCGTAATCGCTGTCGGGATATTTGTCGTTCATGAAGCCGAGCGCCGTCGTATAGTTGAACAGCGCGTCGATCCAGACGTACACGACATGCTTGGGGTCGAAGTCAACGGGGATGCCCCACTTGAAGCTCGTGCGGGAGACGCAGAGGTCCTCCAGGCCCGGGTCAATGAAGTTGTGGACCATCTCGTTGACGCGGGAGCGCGGCAGCAGGAAGTCGGTGTTGACGAGCAGATCGCGCACGCGGTCAGCATACTTGGACAGACGGAAGAAGTAAGCCTCCTCCTCGGCATCCACAACGGGGCGGCCGCAGTCAGGGCAGCAGCCGTTGACGAGCTGGCTCTCGGTCCAGAAGCTCTCACAGGGGGTGCAGTATTTGCCGACATACTTGCCCTTGTAGATGTCGCCCTTCTCGTACATCTTCTTGAAGATTTTCTGGATGGCAGCAACGTGGTAGTCGTCGGTGGTGCGGATGAAGCGGTCATAGCTGATGTTCATCAGCTTCCACAGATCCTTGACGCCCTTGGGGCCCTCCACGATGTTATCAACAAACTGCTGCGGGGTGACGCCGGCCTCTTTGGCCTTCAGCTCGATCTTCTGGCCGTGCTCATCGGTGCCGGTCAGGAACTTGACATTGTAGCCCTGCAGGCGCTTGTAGCGAGCCATGGCATCGGTTGCCACAGTGCAGTAGGTGTGGCCGATATGCAGCTTATCGCTGGGGTAATAGATCGGCGTAGTGATGTAGAATTTTTTCTGATCCATCTGTGATTTCTCTCCTTATATACACAAACCGTTTTGGTGTGTTTTTTTGCGTTTATGCTGGATTTTATATTCTGGGCATTCGGGCGAAGCCCGCAAAAGCCTGCCCTTACAAGGGCGATGGCCGAGCCCGCGAGGCCGGAAGGGCTTTGCCCGTTCACTGCAGCCACACGCGCCCGGGCGGTTTCGCCGCTTCGTAGGGCGGCCAGTCCTCCGGCCGCCTCCTCGCGCCTTTAGAACCCCACCGGCTCCACCCCGCACGCCTGTAACGCATGCCGGCACAGCACCTCGGTGCTGTCAATGAAGAACGCTCCCAAATGCTCGTCCCGCTTGACAAGGCTCAGCTCCGTGCAGCCCAGCACGGCCATGTCGCAGCCCTGCTTTTTCAGGTCGTGCACCGCCGCGCCGAACTTTGCCATATCGGCACGCTTGCCCTGCTTGATGTCGTCATAAATGACTGACATAACCTCCTGCTGATGCTCCGGTGACGGCACGGCCCAGTCGATACCCTGTGCCCGGCAGGCGATCTGGTAGGTCTCCGCCGCCAGCGTGCCGTCCGTGGCAAGGATGCCCAGCTTTGTGCAGCCCGCCGCCTTGGCATCGGCTACCGTCAGGCGGGGCATATTCAGCACCGGCACGGGCAGCGCCTCAGCCAGGCGGTCGTAAAAATAATGCGCTGTGTTGCAGGGGATTGCCAGCACCGTGGCGCCGTAATGCACCAAGCTGAAGCCGTCCTGCTCCATCACGGCAAAGGGGTCATCCTTGCTTTTGCCCATGATGAACGCCGTGCGGTCGGGCGTGGACGCCCGCGACGAAATAACAATGTCGATATGGTCCTGATCGCAGCTGGCCGGGGTGTGGTCGATCAGCATTTGGTACAGGTAACAGCTGGCAGCAGGCCCCAGCCCGCCCAGTATGCCCAGCACCTGTTTTTGTGGTTTGGTCTGCGCCGTGGCACACCCCTCCTTATAACAACAGTTATAATATATTATAAAGCCAACCGCGCAATTATGCAAGTGCAAGGGCAACGGTTTTCGGGAGATTCGCAATAAAAAACGCCCTGCATTTTCATGCAAGGTGTCTGTGGTGCATCCTATCGGAGCAAGCCAGAGCACTTTTGTCTATCCAGACTTAGTTCAACAGCGTCTATCCAGACTTAGTTCAACAGCATCATTGCGATGTTCGCACCAATTCCCGCACACGAAATAATCGCAAAAAGGCAAATTATGGCCTTCTTAACAAATTTCAAAGCTGCATTATCTCCGTTTTGATGCGTGTTCGCATTGTAAAAATCAGAATATCCATTCCAAAATAGAATAGCTATAAGGCTGCTGACAGGCGGAATTACTACCGCCCAAAGCTTTGGCAAGTAGTTTGTTGCTCCTGCACTGTTCCATTGTACAGCCACCACATCTGGCAAATACATAAAGGCAGTAACACTGAGAATCACTGTCACTGCAAGAATAAGCAGCTGGATTTTTGTCCTCGTATTCTTCATATCTTATCACCTCAATGCCATTATATCACACACATCATTTCAATTCAATCATATTTCTGTTAATTGATATGAGCTGCACAGAATGGGTGGCAAGCATCACTTTGAAATTGTATCACCGTTAAAGCAGTACGCCCGAAGCACGGTGCAGCCTTTCATAAAGGTGCGCTCTTGATGAACAATCAGCGCAGACCGTGCCCGCCCCCTGCCTCCCTTGTCAAAGGGAGGTGGCGCCGCAGCGCCGGAGGGATTTCTGCCTGTTGCCGACTGCTTTCCTTTAACCACCCCAGTAGGGGCCGGGCATGCCCGGCCCGCGCACTTCCGAAAGCCTCTACGCCAATCTTAAACAACGGCCCCCGCCAACCACCCCGGCCACATCAACTTTCCGCTCGTGCGGGAATCTCCCCCGCCCTAAAAACAGCCCGCGGGGCTGTTTTTGCCCCGCGGTACGCTGGACGCGGGGCCCGGGCTTTTCGATTCCCGCACGGGTCACCTTTTACGCCCGACACCTATTAAAAAGCACATACAAAGAAAAAAGCACTACCTCAAATGAAGTAGTGCTTCTTGGTGACCCGTGCGTCCATCTCCCGCGCACTAAAAAACAATCCGCAGGATTGTTTTTTGCCGCCTGCGGGCGGCCGTCCTGTTCGATTCCTCGCACGGAAGCACCAAAAAAACTCCCCAGCCT
>JABLTR010054995.1_pt1 | contig 26438 bp, 23 predicted proteins | sample 7160071 | NCBI WGS metagenome assembly JABLTR01 (sample SAMN14651230, study PRJNA627086) | human gut metagenome | isolation source: feces | host: Homo sapiens | reverse complement strand
GGGAACCCCGGACAACAAAACAGGCGGTATGCTGCCCTCTCCGGGAGCATACCGCCGTTTGTTGTCAGCAGCCCGTTTCACGGTCTGCGTGTAGGTCCTTGTAAACTGACCTAAAAAGTAAGTTCGATAAATTTTACAGCTTTATAAAAAGATATATAACTAAATTTTCAAACATACTTCTTCCCGCTGTTTTTGGTGCTGTTGGTATTTTGCTGCTCTTTCACTCGATTTCATCTTTATTGCATTAAAAGCTGTTTATAGCTTTATAAATTTGCCTATAGTTAAGGCCGCCGGGTCACCCGGCGGCCTTAAACAGTCCCATTTTTAGAGGCTATTACCGGCTTAACCCTAAAACAGGCGCTAAATTATATTATTGCATCCCATGCACCGCTGCCTGTAAACAACTCAAATAGTATTTCTTATTGCTGTTCTAATTTTAGAATAATTATTTCTTTTTTGGCTCGCATTAAGCTCGCCTTTTTATTGCCGATTATCCATCTTTTCCCCAGTAGAACCGGGAACTTTTTTACGCCTTAAGTCGCCGTTAAAATCACCGGCTTTATTTTTTTAAAGATGTTAAAAGGTGTTTTAAAAAATCAATTATTAAATAAGCAAATGCTCCAGCATGTAATGATTAAGTTTAGTTATAATTCTTTTGTAAACTTCCGTCGCTGATGCATAAATTCTGTCTTTTAAATATGTCTATAAAACATCACCTAAAGCTTTAAATAGCCTTATACAGTATAATCAAGAATATATTTTGCCACCGCATCGTCGTCATTGCCGCCTATGATTTTATCGCATATTTTCTTGGTATCATCCACCGCGTTTGACACGGCGACAGCGCAGTCGGCTGCGTTAAGCATCGAGATGTCGTTTAGGTTGTCGCCAAAAGCCGTCATTATGTCGGCGCCGGCAATCTTTTTAGCCAGCAGAGCGCCATTGGCTTTTGACGTACCCGCCGCAAAAATATCTAAAAACCAATATCCCTCATGATATGTGTCCCTATAGAGCGTCACATCACAGCCATGCAGCTCTTTTACCATTTTATAAATAGGCATTACTATTCTTTCAGTATCCATGGCGGTAAAATACAGCGCAGGTTTTTCAAAATCAAATTCGTCCACTCTTTCTATGCTGCTGCCTATATTTTCGCACTCGTCAATAAACTCCTTATCAAAGGGCGTAGCCGGAGAAATATACTCAAGCGTTACTGATGCGGCGTCCTCTTCACTCTTTAAAAAATAGCAGAAAGGTGTGCGGCCGTGCTCTTTAAATATGCTGAAAACCCGGCTCGCCGTCTCTGAGCTAATAGCGCTGTAGTGGTAAATCTGGCCAGATTTCAAATCGCAGATAAGCGCGCCGTTTAAAAGCACCGCGGGAGCATTTGTATGTATATTTTTCATAAGCTCTGCCGCCGTGTCGTAGGAACGGGCCGTAGCCACTGAAAAAAGTTTTTGACCGCTTATAGCCTTGTTTAAAATATCAGCCGATGCAGCGGATACTTTGCCGCTGCTGTCAAGCAAGGTCCCGTCTAAGTCAGACAAAAAAATAGTTACCATATTTCCCCCATATGTATTATAATATTACAAAAAGCAAAGCCGTTTTTGCACACCCAGCTTTTACGGCTTTATCAAATTATTATATATTATATCATAGCTTTTGATGATGCAACACATATTTGAGGTGATATATATGACTAATAAAGAACGCGCTAAGCTTGCAATGGACGCAATGGACAGGGAATATCCCGAGGCCGCCTGCTCCCTTAGAAGCGAGGACCCGCTGCAGCTGCTTATTGCTACGCGCCTTTCGGCACAGTGTACCGATGCGAGGGTTAATTTAGTAACGCCGGTGCTTTTCTCAAAATATAAGACGGTTGAAGACTTTGCCTCTGCCGATATTGACGACGTCGGCGAAATAATCAAATCCTGCGGACTGTATAAAACAAAATCGCGGGACATAGTAATGATGGCGCGTATGATACTTAGCGACTTTGGCGGCAAGGTGCCGGATAATATGGATGATTTGCTTAAGCTGCCCGGCATTGGCAGAAAAACTGCAAACCTTATTTTAGGCGATGTATTTGGCCAGCCGTCGGTCGTTACCGACACACATCTTATACGCATAACCAACCGGCTGGGCCTCGTTGACACAAAAGACCCGTATAAGGTGGAAATGAAGCTGCGTAAGCTGCTCGATTTATCGCGGTCGGGTACATTTTGCCACCAAATTGTATGGCACGGCAGGAAAGTATGCACCGCACGCACTCCAAAATGCGGCGAGTGCTGCATGGCCTCATTCTGTAAGTTTGCCACGGGAAAATAAATTACGATGATATCGTATATTTAAGCGGACAAAAAGAGCATGGTAAGGTATTTAACAAGATACCCCGCCATGCTCTTTTATTTTTCAAAAAAACTTGCCTGACCATCTATTAACGACTTAACGCTGCGCTCGCTGACGACATCGTCTGCGCCAATCTCTCCGCACAGCAGCGGAGACAGAGCATCATACCGCTTTACGTTGCTGCAAATAAGCCTATCACTGTGATTTGCATAGCAATACATGCACCCGTTTCGGCATGTGCTGTATGTTCCTATATCTATGCTCTCTGCACATCCGCACTCCTTGCGCTGATTTTTATCCTTTTGAGATTTCAGACTAACTCCGCCGATTTTTCCAAGCCTTTCAGCGTCAATGCAGCTTGATTTGCCCACGCCCAAATCTGTAAAATCAGCAGCCTCGGCGCAAGTTTCAATATAAATCCCGTACCTTTTAGCCGTTTGCGCCATCCTGCCTATGAGCCCATACTTTTCACTATCTGAAATATCCGACACGTTTAAAGCCTTCATGTTCTTATTTATGCTGCGGTAATTGTCAAGAAAACTGACAATGCACTTTTCAGTATGTCCGCAAAGCCTTTGCACAAGCATTTCAAAATATTTGATATGATAGTCTGATGTATATTTTTCATTAAATAAAATCGGGTCGTACCGCCAGACAACTCGCTCTTTTCCTATCATGTCGGCAAGCTTTATAAACGCAGGTATTAAAACCTCTCTTTTTGACGGCAGACGTCTTTCAATATCTTTTCCATATGCGTTTAATGTAAACTGAAAATAATATGGATACTCGCTTATCTCATCCAGTCTGCTGATCATTGGCAGCGGGTTTTTCGTCCAGAAGACTATGCCGTCGCAGACATCTCTTAATAGGCTTATTCTGCTTATTTTGCGCATATTCATTGGATTTCTTACTAATACATATTTTTCTTTTATTCTATTAAAAAACCAGTCGGAATAATATGCCGGTATATCTGTCCGCCGGCTTGCGCTTATTATCATAGTATTCTCCAAATAACTTATAGCCAAACTCTCATAATTTGCAGCGCTGAATTGATATCACGCTTACCCTGGCCGCTAATTTTCTGCGCTGTGTTTTAAATATATCTTTCTATCTCAATAATTATACGGCCCTTTTTCGACGTTCCAGCCTCCTGCTTTAATATAAATTTACCATAGCCTTTGCATGATATTACATCTCCAGCCGATACTGTGCGGTCGGGTTTTATGCACTCTAAATGATTAAGCTGTACGCGCCCGGATAAAATTAATTGGGCGGCTTTTGCCCTTGCGAGCGAAAAGCCAGACGCCGCTACTGCGTCAAGCCGCAGTGAATTTACGGTATCCTTTATTATTTTAGTGCGTTTTTCCGGCAGGCACAAACTATCGGATGAAATTTCCTCAGATTTAATATGCGCCCGGCCAACCTTTAAAAGATTATATTGCAGATATTCCGCTACATCCTCAAGCATTATTATATCGCACTTATCGCCGCTTACAAGTATATCCCCAATTTTTTCGCGGTCAATGCCGAGGCTAAGTACGGCCCCCAAAAAGTCCCTGTGCGTAAGCTCAATCTCTTTTGGCCAAAAGCATCGCAAAACACGCAGCGGACAATATTCCGAGCTTATCCAGTCCTGCGACTCCTGCCATTGCGGCAAAAATACGCAGATATTCCGCTCCGCCCCGTCATATCCGCCATAAAATATATATTTATGCACCTTGCAGGCGTTAATCAGCATTTCCGACAGCACCTGCTCTTTCGGCGACAAAAAGCCTGTATATGCTGGTATGTCCCGCATGTCGGCAAGCGTCAGCTTGTCAAGAAGCCGCGCAAGCAGCAGGCGCTCCTCGTCATTTGTAGAAAACTTATTCAGCATTTCGGTTTTATTCATTCTTTACATTGTCCTCGCTTTAAAAAATTCTTATTTAAAATTGCTTAACCGCCATATAGCGCTGCATTTGAAATTTTACATGCTCTGCCATTTTTCTCTTCGCTCAAAAACACTTTATCGCCTATTTGTGTGAAGGGCCACAGCTTGATAAAGCACTCTTAATTTTCATCGCTGCAGAAAGCCGTTTTAATATGCACAATAAGTGTATATACAATACGCATGAATGTAGCGTCGAAATATAATAGTCGGCACATCGGTAAAGGATGCGCTGAGGCTTTATCATTTTTCTATACTGTCAATGCCATTACCGCAATTTTCATCCGATTAATCCACAATTGCTCCGACGCCTTGTATAAGCCGGCGACACATATATCTGCGCAGATTCTTTCGCCCCCAGCGCTGTAAAAGTATATTCTCTGACAATATTTCTGCAATAAATTTGCTTTATGACTAATTATACAACACATCTTATAATCTTAGCAAAAAGTCGTTGCTGCAGCTACCGAGTAAAGGCAGTTTTGCGTCATTTGAGCAGCTTCACATTTTTGCACATCATGTGTCATATATTGTTTTTTGTGATATTTTTATTGTTTTTCGATAAAAATATATTGCATTTCATTTATATGCGTGATATAATACCAACAACATCCAAGTAGGCGCAGCGTTAAAAGAATAAGATTTTATTTTTGCTTTGCTGAAAATATTTATCACAGCAAAAGAGAAAAAACAGTTGTGAGAGTGAGGCTGATGAGAAACAGGGCCGGAATAATACTTTATTGTGAAACACAAAAAAGGGTATTGCTTATTAGGCGCAAATTTAATGATAAAGAGCGTTGGGTTGTTCCCGGCGGCGGAGTTCAGCCCGGAGAAAGCTATGAAGACGCCGCGAAAAGAAAGGCTATGGAGGAGCTGAATATTTATATCCAAGCCATGAGCGAATTTTGCACAATAAATGCCGGCGGCCATATTGAAAAATATTTTATTTCATATTTGGACGACTGTATTATTTTAAAAATGCATAGGGAAGAACTCAAAAGCATTAGCAAAAATGTTTATGAGCCGGTTTGGGCATATACAGAAAAACTCCCTTTCACTCCCTTATACCCGCAACATTTAAAGGATAAGCTTATAGAAATATCACAAAAATAAAAAGTAAAAATTGGAGGTATTATTATGTCTCAGAAAAATTTATCATTATGGCTGAAATTTATAATAGCGCTTGTTGCAGCCTGCACCATTGCTGTATATTCCTTTTTTGTCCGTATAACCGTTGGTCTTTCATTATTGCTTTTGGATGACCTGTCGGACGTCAAAAGCTTTGGACAACTGCTTCTGAATTTTGGCTCAGAAAGTAAGTTTTTCTTTATATGGCCGCTTCTCATATTGACGACCGCCATACCAATTTTTATTGCGATAATATTTGCATGGAAAGCAGCTACAGATATAGGAAAAGATAGGCTGTATTCAATGAAAAATGCTACAAGGCTTAGAAATATTGCAATATTATCGGCAATAGACGTAACTTGGTTTTTTGTTGCAAATGTTGTACTTCTTATTTTTAATTTCAATCATCCAAGCATTGTAATACTTTCATTTTTCATTGTTATGCTTGGCGTCGTTATATCCGTTGCTTTTTCTATTCTTTCACATTTTATCCAAAAATCGGCCGAAAAAATTCAGGCGCAAAACATAACAGCAGATTAATATTTCCAAGCTGCTCATTGTAGAAGCACATCTAAACAAAGCATAAAATTGGAAAATATGCTGTGCTTCATCTTGCCGTATGTGTTTTAAAACAATACAGCGCTGCCGAAAGGGTGATAAAATGAAAAAATTTATAATGATATCTGCTTCATTGCTTCTTTCTTTAACGCTTCTGACGTCGTGCAGCATCGCTATAAAAATACCCGGTTTAAAAGTCAACCGCTTGGGCATAGAGCTGCCCGTATCCAGCCGTGTGATGCAGTCAGTTTCCTATTTCCAAGAGGGCGAGGCATATGAAGTATATGAGTTTGATGAATATGTCGGCAACCGTATTATCGAAGAAATAGACGGCAGCAAAATATGGCAGCCGCTTCCAATGAATAATTTTCTTGAGTCGCTTCTTTACGGCTACGGCGATATAGCTTCTCGTCCTGAAGCTTTTAAAATCATTGAAAGCAAACGTCTTTCTATGCCTAAAACGAGCGCCGGTTATTATTCCTTATACGACAAGAAAGGCAAAAGCCACGACCCGGAAAAATTTGCAGAATCATATAAAGATAACGATTATGGATTTCGCATAGCCATATTCGACATGAATGATTATAAATTTTATTATCTGGAAATGGACAGATAACCGCTATTTTTAAAGCCATATAATTCCATGATATCCCACCAACCTCTTTCTATATACGCCGCTTGCTTTTCAGAATTATTTCTGCAATGCAGGCGGCGTAGTTTTATCATTGATAATAGATGGGAAATCATAAAATGAGCCGTAAAAATTCGCATAAATCACGGCGGAAAGCAATGACATCCACTATTTTATTTTGCAATATTTTGTTTTGAAAACGGCACCAGTTTGCACGATATAGTCTAATATGATAATATAATCTTTCAAAGCGGCAGCTAACGCTATTCCACTCGGGCTCAGCGGCTAAATTTATCAGAAATGAAGTTAGGCTGGGCCCGCGATGCTATGGCTAAACGGTACTTTCACCGCAAAGGCAACAACCCATTTGAGCAGCAATAAATTGTTATAAATCTGATATAGTCTTATGTAATGCTGATTTAATTAAGAGCGTCAATTCCTACCTGCTCAAACAACGCCGCCACATTTGACTTAAGCTGTACATATGATGCACCGCTGAGTGTATTATCACGTTTTATTATATCTTCCGCTTCCCGCTGCGCGGTTTTGAGTATATCTATATCTCTTATAATGTCGGCAATTTTAAAGCTGGGCAGACCGTGCTGGCGATTGCCGAAAAATTCGCCGGGGCCGCGCAGCTTCAAATCCTCATTTGCTATTACAAATCCGTCGGATGTGCTGCACATTATTTTCATCCGCTGCTTTGTCGTTTCACTGTTATTATCCGTTACAAGAATGCAGCAGGACGCCGCCTTTCCGCGCCCTACTCTGCCGCGAAGCTGATGAAGCTGCGACAGGCCAAATCTTTCAGCGTTCTCTATTAGCATAACGGCGGCATTTGGCACATCTACTCCCACCTCTATAACGGTTGTCGATACCAAAAGCTGTATCTCGCCTTTTGCAAAAGCACCCATTACCGCGTCTTTCTCTTTCGCCGACAGACGTCCATGCATAAGCCCGACACTGTAATTTCTAAAGCTTGTCCGCCTTATTTTTTCAGCATACTCCTCCGCCGATACAAGGGTTTCGTCCTCTCCCTGCTCAATCAGCGGACAGATTATATAGGCTTGCAGTCCCTTATCAAGATGCTTTTTTATATAGTTATATGCACGCTCTCTTATGGCTGAAGATATGCAGTAGGTTTTTATCTCTGTTCGTCCCGGCGGCATTTCGTCCAGCACCGATACCTTTAAGTCGCCGTATATCGCCAAAGAGAGCGTGCGCGGTATAGGCGTCGCCGACATAACATACAAGTGCGGATTTTGTCCCTTTGATATAAGCGAGGCCCGCTGCTCTACTCCGAACCTGTGCTGTTCGTCGGTTATGACTATGCCTAAGTTTTTAAATACAATATTATCGTTAAGCAGTGCATGGGTGCCGACTATAAAATCTATTTCGCCGGTTGCAAGCTGCTCATATATTATTTTTTTCTCTTTAGCCGTAGTAGAGCCCAGCAGCAGCGCCGATTTTACCCCTGTTCCTCTGAAAAATTTAAGAAACGAGCGATAATGCTGCTCGCATAATATGGCCGTCGGAGCCATAAACGCCGCCTGCATACCGTTTTTTATGCAGGTATAGCAAACGGCAGCGGCGGCGGCCGTTTTGCCGGAGCCGACGTCGCCTTGAAGCAGCCTTTTCATTGGTATGCCCGTTTGCATATCTGCCACTGCTTCTGCAGCGGCACGTCGCTGGGCGGATGTAGGCTCAAACGGAAGCTTATCGAAAAATTCACGCGTATAGTCTATCTTTACCACCGGTGCATTCAGTTCGGATTTCGACTGCCCCAGCAGCTTTATACCAAGCTGCATTGTCAGCAGCTCCTCAAAAATCAGGCGATATCTTGCGTCGTCCAGTGCCCTTTGCGAGGTCGGAAAATGTATGTTTTTATATGCTTCTTTTATATTGACAAGTCCGTGCTTTTTAATTATATCTTCTGGCAATGACTCATATATTTCAGCATCGCTTAGCGCCTGCTTTACTGCATAAGCAATTATTCTTGATGAAATGCCGTCCGTTTGTCTGTACACGGGTCGTATAATTTGCTCGCTTACCGGCAGCACTTCCGGTGCCGACATCTCTCTTTGCAGGAAATTAGCCGTCACCCTGCCGTAAAACAGGTGCTCGCTTCCCATTTTCAGAGATGCCGCAGCATATTTATTATTAAAAATCGTTATATTAACGCTGCCGCTGTCATCCGACGCTTTTGTTTTATATATTACCATGTTTTTTCTTATTCTGTGCTCTGCCACCGGCGCGGTAATTTTCGCCTTTATGCAGTATTTCTGTTCCGGCAATGTTTCGCCTATATTTACTGGATTTGTCAAATCATCATAGTATCGAGGATAAAATGTCAAAAGGTCGTAAATAGTGTTAACGCCCAGTTTTGAAAATAACTGAGCGCGCTTTTCTCCTATAGATTTAAGTTTGGTTATACTATCGTTAATATTAAGCATTTTAACCTCTCAGGCCGCTTATGGCCGCTCTTTTAAAAAGTTAAATGTAACGCTGATGTCATTTGCCGCCGAGTACCAGATTTTGCAAATTGCATATACTTTAGCAAAATCTGCAGCCGTGGCAAATCAGGATGTAAACTATTTTAACTTATTAACTTCCGACACACATATGCCAATACATAATTAATATTCAATTATAACAGTTAAAACATAAAACTATAAATCCTTGCGCATGATATAATCCGTCTGTTCATCGCTGCCGACAAAAAACGAGTGAGAGCCGATTTTATAAAATCCATGCTTTTCATAAAACGAAATAGCCTTTAAATTATTCTCCCAAACACCAAGCCAAATATATTGCTTTGCGAGTGTACGTGCAGTATCGGCTGCCTTGTCTATAATATATCCGCCAAGGCCCATGCGCTGATATTCGCTTTTTATATATATTCGCTCTATTTCAAGCGACATATCATCATAAACATCAGTTTGCGCCGGCGCCTCGTTTATTTTAAAATAGCCCGCCAGTTCACCATCACAATATAAAAACATAAACTTTGAGTATTTATTCGATAATTCAGCGCGCAGCTTGTCCGCATTATATGCGCTGTCTAAAAATGCCTGAAGCTGCTGCGGAGAATTAGCATCGGCAAACGCGTCTTTAAATGTCCGGCATGATATTTGCTGTAGCATATTTATATCCTTAAGCGTGCATTCTCTCAGTTTGAGCTCCAAAATGATTACTCCTTCATGTTCTAACTCTAAACGGCAATATTAATTAAGCATTAATACAAAAGCGCCGCAAAAATGTACCTGAATTAAGACTGCCGACTAAAATAGCCACACAAAATCAACAGGTCATAAAACGACGCCCTAAAATTAGAATATAATTCGATTGAAGCTTTAATCGGCCTATTCCGTCCAGATTATATAGTAATATACCGGCTGACCGCCGTTTACTACTGTGACGTCGGCACTGTCCCCGAACTTCTGGCTGAGCATTGCGCTTATCTCTTCCGCCTGCTCCTCAGTAGTATCGCTTCCATAAATCAGCGTTATTGACGAATGGTGCTTTTTAAATATCGTTTTTGTTAAACGAAGCACTGCTTTGGCCATGTCCGTGCCGGTAAATATGAGCTTAGAGCCTTCCATAGCCAGTATTTCGCCTTTCTTTATGCTGTGACCGTCATACTCGCTGTCCCTTGCGGCATATGTTACCTGCCCCGTGCCGATATTCTGCGCCGCCTTGTCCATCGCCATGGCGTTTATGTCCACATCCTCGCCCTCGTCAAAGGCAAGCATAGCCGAAAGTCCCATCGGTATCGTCTTAGTATTAAGCACTATTACATCTCGCGTTGCAAGGCTTACCGCCTGCTCCGCCGCCATGATTATATTCTTATTGTTAGGAAGCACAAACACCGTCTGCGCCGGCGTTGCTTCTATTGCTTTCAATATATCGTCGGTGCTCGGATTCATCGTCTGGCCGCCGGTTACAACTTTGTCGGCGCCAAGGTCCAAAAACAGCTGCTTTAGTCCGTCTCCCGCCGCAACACACACAAAGCCGTATTTATTTGCCGGCGGCACCGGCTGCATGTCCTCAGCATCGGCCTCAGCCGGCCGCGCATCGTTGGATTTCTCCGACTTATCCGCCTCGTGTCTGGCGCGCTCGTGCTGGTCGCGCATATTGTCTATTTTTAAATTTACAAGCTGACCATACTCCAGCGCCTTTTCTATTACCTTGCCGGGGTGGTCGGTATGCACATGAATTTTTATTATGTGCTCATCCTCAACGAACACCGCCGAATCTCCAATAGTCTCAAGATAAGCCCTGAGCAGCTTCGGCTCTTTTTTCGCTTCGGGATTTCGTTTAACTATAAACTCTGTGCAGTATGTAAAGGTAATCTCTGCTTCAGATTCCGCCGCTGCACTGCGGCTGACCTGCGGCGCATCCATATCCTGGCTTTCAATCATCACGCCGTTCTTTAACACCGACTGCATGCCTTCTAAAATATACAAAAAGCCCTGGCCGCCGGCGTCTACCACGCCCGCCTTTTTCAGCACCGGCAGTATTTCCGGCGTGCTGTCCAGCGCGTTTTTGGCCGCATAAATCAAGTTGTCAAAAACTTCGTTTATGTCATCGGTTTCTACCGCCGTCTCGCTCGCCTTTTCGCCGGCCAGCCTTGCGACGGTAAGGATAGTGCCCTCCGTCGGCTTCATTACAGCTTTATATGCAGAATCAACCCCGCTATTGAGCGCCGCCGCAAAATCACGGCCGCCTATCTCGTTATGACCCTTTAGCGCTTTTGCTATGCCTCTGAAAAGCAACGATAATATAACGCCGGAGTTTCCCCTTGCGTTTCTGAGCAGCGCTGCAGCCGTTATTTCGGCAATGTTTCCCGCACTCTCGTCATTTGTATTAGCCAATTCCCTTACGGCGCCGTTTATCGTCATTGACATATTTGTTCCCGTATCGCCGTCCGGCACTGGAAACACATTAAGCTCGTCGACTCTCTTTTTATTATTTGTAAGATTATTTGCGCCGGATATAATTGCATCCCTCAAAGCAGAACCGTTTATCACAATATCCTCCTCATGCCGGTACAAACGGCAAACAAAAAATAAATTTAACCGGCTAAAGCTTATTCAGACTTCATGCCGTCGATATGCACAATTACCTTTTCCACAACAATTCCAGTGGAATCCTCTACTGTATATTTTACCTTGCTGACTATGCTCTTTGCTATGGCGTTTATATTTACGCCGTACGTAACGACAATATATATATCCACAACAATAGAATTAAAGTCGCCCTTAACCTTTATACCGTTTTCAGCATTCTCCTTTTTGCTGAACAGCTGGCGGAGCCGCTGAGGACCTTTCGCCACCATGCCCGACACACCGTAGCAGGAGGATACCGCGTGGCCTATTAACTTTGTAAAAAAAGCATTCGAGATGCTTACCGTGCCAAAACGATTTTCATATTTTATCATAGTATTCTCCTTTTCTGCGCACATTTTCCTTTGCCGTTATATTCTTAGCCGTATGCGCTCGGCGCGACATTTCGCAAATCTTTGCATTTTTATTATATTATCTTTTTCTCAAATATTCAACCACTGCCAATTAGGATTTAACAGCTTTAGATAAATATATAAGCTTTCAAACGTTATATTATCGCTTACACTGTGCAATTTACTGCCTCTTAATAAGTAATAAGCACAATCATGCCCGAAATATATAATCTGGTATTAATATATGCTTTTACGATTTCGCATAAGCCTGAATATTATAGTAAATATCGCTTATTGTCGAGATAGGCTGAGTAGGCAGAGAAGAAGTATAGCACAAAAGTCCGCATCTGTAAACCAGCGGTATAATCGGCATGTCGCTCTCAAACGCAGCTATAAAGTCAGAAACAGAAGCCGTTCCCGCTTTATATTCAGCATATTTTGCTTTTGTCGGCGAAGCGGCGTCTATGCCATAGGATGCGGCCGCTCCGTCTGTGAAAAACGCGCTCATGTCAAAATTCTTTGGCAGCTTTACCTCGCCTATATATAAATCAAAATTGCCTGATGTTATTCTCGCATTGTATTCCTCTGCCGATACCGAAACCACTTCAGCCTGCACGCCCGCTCGTCTCAGGCTGTTTTTTACCGCCTCAGCTGCATACATCCTTGAGCTGTTCTCTGAATTTACAAGCACTTCCAGCTTAATAGCCTCGCCGTTTAAGGTAAAATAGCCGTCGTTATTTTTTTCGCTGTATCCTGCTGCTGCGAACTCAGCTGCCGCTACTACATCGTCTGAAACAGTATTTATATGCTGCGCATCTTTAGTAGCGTAAAAATATGGATGATATAAGCCCGTAGCGGCTTCCGCATATGAATAAAAAGCATCTTCTACTATTGCCTGGCGGTTCACTGCACTGCTTATAGCCTTGCGCATATTGGCAGACTGCAGGGTCTGACGCGATGAATTAACCCCTATAAACACCATATTCGTAAGCGGCGATTTCATAAGGCTCTCCGACCAGCCCGGCACTGATTCGTCGCTTAAGTCGGTATAGTACATGCTTATGCTTGAGGACTCTATATTATGCTGCAGCGCATCGCTATCAGGAGCATCTATTAGTGTTATTTTCCCTACCGATACCTCTCCGCCTATCCAGCCGCTTCGAGCCAGCAGCGAAACCTCTCCTCCGTCCGAGCTGTATACATATCTGCCTGAACCCGTAGGCGGCAATGCTTTGTTGTCTTCATTTTTTAAATTTTCCGTATTCATTTTATATATTGGAAAGTCCAGCATTGAAGCAAAGTATGCATCGGGTGTATGCAGCGTTATGGTTACTGTCTTTGAATCAGCCGCATTGTATGACGCGACATTTGATAATTGGTCCTTATATTTATAGGGCGACGCCAACGCCGCCTTTATAGAAGATGTAACATCCTCCGCCGTTACATTCGTACCGTCTGAAAATGTCGCTTCCTTAAGCTTTATTACGCAGTTTACTCCTTCTACAGCGACTGATTCCGCAAGTCGGTACTGCGGCTGCATATTTTCATCCAGCACAATAAGAGAGTCGTATAAAAGAGTAGAAAGCTCCCTGTTTATCTTAGTTTCAGCCGTATATGGATTAAGCGAGTCGCTGGGAGTATATGGCAGAAAAAGCTCACCGGAAAATTCTGCAGATGTGCTTGTGCCTTCACTACCCGGCACGTCCTCCGGCGTTTCAGAATTATTCCTGCATCCCTGCAAAGCCATGCACAATACCACTATCAGCGCTATAGATATCAGTCGCAACCGCATTAATGAACCTCCGACTTTAGAAAAAGTTTACGTAATCATAATATTTTTATTATAAACCAATACACGTCCAAAATCAAATATTGATTGATAACCTGAATTTTGCACCTATAAAATTTTCAGACTTGCTTTCATATTGTGGTTTAAGCTCATCTTATAAAATATCGGATTTACGATAATTTCAATAAAAATAAAAGGGCGGTATATGTACCGCCCTACCATTAAAACTATCAACTTATACTATTTTTAAACTTATTGCTGTTAAATTGCCAATTTCAAAATTAATTATCATAAACGAGCTTATCGGGGCTGTAATAATCGAGATTAACAAGCTCAGTTGCTTCAAGCTTGGCGCTCTCCGTATCGAGAGTCGACTCAAATTCATCGCCCTTTAGTATATACCGTGCATTTATGCCATAAGTATCATAATAATAATCGTCTGCATTTATGTCTTTCCTGAGTATTAAAACGGTATAATCGTCAAGCTCCATCACCTGCGGAACGCCTATTTCCGCCGTTGACAGGTCATCAAAATAATCTGACGGGCTGTTCGTGTTCTCGCTTCCAAACACAACCGCATTCTTATCCTCTGGTCCCTCTTCATCGGATGCGCTGGAAGTAGACGTGCTGGATGTACCGTTTTCCTCGTTATACTCCTCAAGTATTGTATCCCAAGATTCGCCCGCTGCAAGCCGGTCTCTGTATCCCTCAAGCTTCGACTTTATCTCTGCTTTTTCATCGTCACTCGCAGAGCTTACGTCTTCGTTTATAACATCAGCTAAAATATAGTTTTCATCAAGCGCCTTTAATACCTCATCCTTGTCTATCTCGTTCTCTCCGCCTTCGCCATATAGATAATCAAAAAGCATGTCGGACATATAGTTCACAGAGATGTTCAAAGAAAAATCGTCCTCAGATATGCCGTTATCCTTGCAGATTTTCTCATATCCGTAATAATTCCAGTAATAATTAGTGGCATATTCTACGTTGCTTCTGGTTTCATCATCAAACGAAACATTTGCCTTGCTGAGTTCATCTTTTAAATAAACATATTTTTTAAGATTAGACAGCGCCGTGTCCTTAACCCATGTTTCATACGGTTTATCGTCAAGCGTCTGGCTTTTATAATTGCTTGATGCCGACGATGAAGAAGAACTTACCTCGTTCTGAAATTCCAAATCAGCCGACAAAAGCGCCGCTAAATAAAATGACGATGATATTTTTGTACCGGCTATGTCCAGTACCTCTTCATTCTGCGCATGGCAACTGGTCAATGCAGCAACGGCAAAACAAGCGACTAATATTGCGGCAGCCGCCTTTTTTAATATTCCCATTAATTTTACCTCCAACGCCTTGTTATATTATAATCTAAAAAAACAAACATTTAGCAAATTATACCTCATTATGCGTTAAAAGTAAAGTGACAATGATTATCCTTTTAGTTGGCATTATATTCAAATCTGGCTTAATATTACTGCCGCAGATGAAAATTTATCGGTTACTATATCTGCCGGAAACAGCATATCATAATTTTTTAAATTTTTATCTGTATGCCCTAAAGGGAATGAGATTATTGCTTTATTTTTCGCTCCGTCACCATATTCTATGAGTCTTCCTCCGTGAGTCTCGGCGGCTTTTTTTAATATAAGATATTCCATGCTGTCCTTATTGGGCATGCTAGAATTGCAATATATTTCAGCCGCTGATTTTCTTATTTTCATTCCGATATTTACAGCTTCGTTCTCTTCGTTCTGTATAAGTCCACAATATATAAGGATGAGAACGGCATACTCCAAAAGCTGAGGGCAGCAGCTTACAGGACAGCTGCTGCGCGGCGGCTCTATAAGCACTGATTTTCCCTTTTGCCCTGCGATATATGCCGCCGCTGAAGTTTGACTTATAAAAAGTGCGGTTATATCGCAATTTTCAAGCCTTAAGGAATTTCCCAATATAGATGCGTAGCGCAGTGTGCTTAGCATATAATATGCATATTTTTTTATTTTACATATATCCTCTTTTTCTGTGTAAAATAGATTACAAATGCCGTTAGTAAGCTGTGATTTTGAAAGAATAAAAATTTTTTCGCCGATTTGTGAATTGTCTGACAAATAATTTCTCATTTTATCACCTTATTTTAATTGTTTATCGGCGATATTGTGTCCAAACTGTGCGGCAATTAAGTATTTTTGTGTTAATTGCCAAACTTTGCATATAAAACGTTAATAATATAACAAAGGTCTTGCAAAATGGAAAATATGAGTATAAAATAGGATCATATAAAAATATGGAGGTCTGATGTTAATGATAAAAGTAGGCATCAACGGCTTTGGCCGTATAGGCAGGCTTGTTTTCCGCGCAGCGGTTGCACAGCCTGACGTTTTTGAGATAGTCGGTATAAACGATCCGTTTATCGACCTTGACTACATGGTATACATGGTAAAGTATGATACCATACATGGCAAGTTCGACGGCACTGTAAGCGCTGAAGACGGAAAGCTCGTTGTAAACGGCAGAAAGATATCTGTTTTTGCAGAGCGCAATCCTGAAGATATTCCTTGGGGCGAGGTTGGCGCAACTTATGTTGTAGAGTCAACTGGTGTATTTACAAAGCAGGCAGACGCTGAGCGTCATCTTAAGGCCGGCGCTAAGAAGGTTGTTATATCTGCTCCTGCAAAGGACAAGACCACACCGACTTTTGTATGCGGTGTTAACCTTGACACCTACACAAAGGACATGACAGTTGTATCAAATGCTTCCTGCACAACAAACTGCCTTGCTCCTCTTGCTAAGGTTATAAACGACAATTTCGGTATTGTTGAGGGTCTTATGACTACAGTTCACTCAACAACCGCTACTCAGAAGACAGTTGACGGTCCTTCTGCTAAGGACTGGAGAGGCGGACGCGCTGCTGCCGGCAATATAATTCCTTCTTCTACAGGTGCTGCTAAGGCCTGCGCTCTTGTTATCCCGCAGCTGGCTGGTAAACTGACTGGTATGTCTTTCAGAGTTCCTACTCTCGACGTTTCTGTTGTTGACCTTACGGTTCGTCTTGAGAAGGCTACAACCTATGAAGAAATCTGCGCTGTAGTTAAAAAGGCTACTGAGACAACAATGGCCGGCATCATGGGCTACACAGATGAGGATGTCGTATCATCAGACTTCTATTCTGACCCGCGTACATCTATATTCGACGCCAAGGCTGGTATAATGCTCAATCCTAACTTTGTAAAGCTCGTTGCATGGTATGACAATGAGTGGGGTTATTCCAACAAAGTTCTTAAGCTCATTGAGCACATGGCTAAGGTTGACGCGTAAGTCAATTCTAAAAAATATACGCCGGCTTAAATGCCGGCGTTTTTTCTTGTTAAATTAAACATTTTCTCCTATATTAGACAAAAACGGTTTCGGCGATATGCCGCTATCGGCTAAGCGTACAGATACAAAACCACTTTTAGTTGTATAAATCAGCGCTGTTTCATTTAACAAAGAATTCAACATAATGTATAAACGCAAAGCGTTTATCTGTCGTAGTTCCAAGTCCGGCTTATAGTCCGGACTTAGCTTTGCAGTAAATTTTTTAATCTGGGACACTTTAGTAAATATTGTAAAAAGCACAAGGTTATGTTATATTTATAGATAATAGCCTAAATATCTCTGGGAGGTTGTTTATGAATAACGAGAGCAAATCCATGGACAAGATAGTGGCGCTGTGCAAGGCGCGCGGATATGTATATCCCGGCTCTGAAATATACGGCGGCTTGGCAAACACATGGGATTTTGGACCTTTAGGTGTCGAGCTTAAGAATAATATAAAAAATGCCTGGTGGCAGAAGTTTGTTCACGAAAACGAATATAATGTAGGACTTGATTCTGCAATACTCATGAATCCGCAGACGTGGGTGGCGTCGGGACATATAGGCGGCTTTACCGACCCGCTTATGGACTGTCGCGAGTGCAAAACCCGTCACCGCGCCGACACTCTTATTGAAGACAGCGGCGTAAATCCCGCTGGGTGGAGCCTTGAGCAGATGGCGGATTATATAAAAGATCATAATATTCCCTGCCCCAACTGCGGCAAAAGCAATTTTACCGATATAAGGCAGTTTAATCTTATGTTTAAGACATTTCAGGGTGTAACTGAAGATAGCAAAAACGAGCTTTATCTCCGCCCGGAAACGGCGCAGGGTATATTCGTCAACTTTGCAAACATCCAGCGCACCAGCCGCCGCAAAATTCCGTTTGGCGTGGGGCAGATAGGTAAATCTTTCCGAAATGAGATAACGCCCGGCAACTTCATTTTCCGCGTGCGCGAATTTGAGCAGATGGAATTGGAGTTTTTCTGCAAGCCCGGAACGGATATAGAATGGTTTGGTTACTGGCGTCAGTACTGCATAGACTGGCTGCTTAATTTAGGCCTTAAAAAGGAAAATCTTAAGCTGCGCGACCATGAAAAGGAAGAGCTGTCGCATTATTCCAATGCCACAACTGATATTGAATTTTTATTCCCGTTTGGCTGGGGCGAGCTATGGGGTATTGCCGATAGAACCGATTTCGACTTAAAGCAGCATATTGAGCATTCAGGCAAATCGCTGGAGTATTTTGACCCACAGACTAACGAAAAATATATTCCATATGTAATTGAGCCGTCATTGGGCGTTGAGCGTGTACTGCTTGCTCTGCTCTGCGACGCTTACGATGAAGAAGAGGACGAAAAGGGAGAGGTTCGCACGGTACTCAGACTGCACCCTGCTGTTGCGCCGGTTAAGGCTGCAATATTACCCCTTTCGAAGAAGCTGTCCGAACCGGCAGAGGCGCTTTACCGCAGCCTTATCAAGAAATTCAACGTGGAATATGACGACGCCGGCTCGATAGGCAAGCGCTACCGCCGTCAGGACGAAATAGGCACGCCGTTCTGCATCACTTACGATTTTGAGTCTGAAACAGACGGCTGCGTAACGGTGCGCGAGCGCGACTCTATGCAGCAAACAAGGATGAGCATTGACGCTCTTGCCGACTTTATCGCTTCAAAAATTTCTCTTTAATTTTATTAGTCATAAAAACTTTTCTATGCCAATTTAGGCATTTGGAAAATTTCACAGCGGTGGAAATTGGATGTTATAAAACGGTTTTGCCAGATAGCATGAATTGCGAAATTTATTTTAAAAAGTATATAAAGGTTATATGCTTATAAACAAAAAACAGCAGGTATCCATTTGTAGGATATCTGCTGTTTTTTGTTGTCTACTTCATCTCAATAGGCCTGCAATGTAATAGGGAGAAAAAGTCAAGGATTTATGCCATTTCCTCAATCGGAAGCGCTTATGAAATAAAAAACTTGCTGATTTAAACTTTGCTTTTATACGTTTAACAAAGGTTGGGCATTGAATCTATTATTCTTAAACGGCCAGGCCGTCCTTGTACTCCTAAAAAATCTTATTTGATAATATTTTCGACTGCTGTCTTAAAACGCGGTTCTCCCGTATCCGATATAGAAAGTTAAAAATGCATAACCTGTATAACAATTGTTTTTTAAGCAAATAAACTGTTCCTATTTTCTAAATGGCACGTTGGTAAAAACTAAAACCAATATATGCACTTTATAAAGTAACACGCTAATAGGTTATGCATCGCTGCAGCAAATATTGATGGCAGCAGAAGTTTTCATAAGCCTATGCCGACACGCCTGATTTTTGATTGCCGCTTAATAATTACACTTTATAACGCGTTCTGCTATTTCAGTGACGCCTTATATTCCTCTCCCCAGTTCTTCATCGCATCAACAACCGGCTTCAAACTTTGCCCAAGCTCTGAAAGTGAATACTCTACTCTCGGCGGGACTTCTGCATACACTTTTCTATTAACAAGACCGTTTTTCTCCATATCACGAAGCTGTGCAGTCAGTACTTTCTGCGACACGCCGCCTACTGATTTCTTCAGCTCTCCAAACCGCTTCTTTCCAGAAAATAAATCGCGCAGAATCAGTACTTTCCATTTGTCCCCTATTAAGGTTAATGTTGTTTCTACCGGACATGCCGGCAATTTCTTTACCAATTTCTCTTCTGCCACATCAATGTCCTCCATGCGCAATAGTTTCTTTTTGAAATTAACATATTAATTATACCATACACCCTATTTTTAATCAATTTTTTAAGAAATTTTTTCTGTTAAAAAATCTTATATTCCGCATAAATATACAATCGTTTCCTACTGGTAACCATTCAATAGTTTCTTTTTGGTAACTACAATACAAAAAAGTGCTTACTTTACATTAGAAACTTATGTGCATATAATAAGGTCAAGAGCTCAGGAGAACGGCCGCTCCAAGCTTTACCAAAACAAAAGCAATCGATATTTAGGAGGAAATAAAAATGAAAATAGCAGTTGTTTGTGCAAATGGAAAAGCCGGTAAACTCATTGTCAAGGAAGCCGTAGACAGAGGCCTGGATGTGACCGCCGTTGTACGCGAAAATAACCAGACGGCAACATCAAACGTGATAATAAAGGATTTGTTTAATCTACGCACTGCCGACCTGAAAGACTTTGATGTGGTAATCGATGCCTTTGGCGCATGGACGCCAGACAGTCTTTCGCAGCACAGCACTTCACTTAAGCATCTGTGCGATATTCTTTCTGGAACAGATGTACGGCTGCTCGTTGTAGGTGGTGCCGGCAGTCTGTACACAAATTCGGAACACACCGCCTGTTTATCCGATGGTGCAGAATTTCCCGACGCTTTTAAGCCGCTTGCCTCAGCAATGGCTAAGGCTTTAGGCGAGCTCCGCCAAAGAAACGATGTAAAATGGACTTACTTAAGCCCTGCAGCGGATTTCCGTGCAGACGGCAGTCGCACAGGAAGCTATATCCTCGGAGGTCAAGAATTAACTCTGAATTCAAAGGGTGAAAGCATTATTAGCTATGCAGATTATGCCATTGCTATGATTGATGAAGCAGTAAATGGAGAAAACATACAAAAAAGAATAAGCGTTGTAAGTGAATAATTTAAAAAGATAAATTTAAACGGAGGTACTTTTATATGCTGAAAAATACATTTAAAACAGTCAAACTCGAAAAAGGAGAAATGAATATTTATGATTTTGGCGCAGTAAAGCTGCATGCATACAAGACCAACGACTTTATTAACGATGAGGTCTTTATTATTGAAAAAAACGGCAAAGCTGTTATAATTGAATCGCCTTGCTTTTTTGACAATATTCAGGAGCTAACGGAATATTTAAACGGAATCAATGTTGCAGGAATGCTTGTAGCTTATCATGGAGCGGGAGCCGCATTTATGCCGGATATTCCGAAATACGCTACAGAGAACGCTGCAAAATATTCGGAGAGCGGCGGAGGCAAGGCTCTAATCGACAATTTTACAAATGCTTTTGGAGAAAGCTTTGACAGCTCTGTTCATAAAATTACAAATACAATTGTCGAGGGTAAAATTACAATAGGAGGAATCGATTTTATCATCAAGCAGACCGCTGAAGCCTTTGATATAGAAATTCCTGAGATTAACGCCGTTTACACTCACATGCTCGGTCATGACTGCCATTCCATCGTCGCCGGCGCCGCTCATGCCGACGCCATGATTGCAGAGCTGAACAATTATATCAAAAAAGGGTATGATTTGATTCTGACTTCTCATTATACTCCCGAGGATTTGAAAGATGCGGATACGAAGATTGCATATCTTAAAAATTTGAAAGCCATTGCAAACGAATGCAGCAACGCAGACGAATTTAAAGCAGCTGTGCAAAAGCAGTATCCAAATTACAGCGGTGAAAACTATCTTGATATGAGTGCGGGATTCTTCTTTTCAAAATAGGCTCAACAACACTCCGGCGGGGCCGTCACATAGGACGGCCCTGTCTTAATTTGGAGGCAATGATGGATTATCTTAGCTTTATTGCAAATAGTATTCATACGGTGGTTGCAGCAACAGCCGATAATAACGGGCTTCCAGTAACCTGCGCCATTGATATTATGGATGCGGATGAAAACGGTCTGTATTTTCTCACCGCTAAGGGTAAAGAATTTTACAGCCGTCTTAAAAACCGCGGATATATATCGCTGACAGGCATCAAAGGAGCTGACATCTTGTCGCGTGTAGCAGTGTCGGTTCGCGGTAAAGTAAAAGAGATTGGGAACGGTCCTCTTAAAAGCCTGTTTGAAAAAAATCCGTATATGAATGAAATTTACCCCACTGAAAACTCGCAAATAGCGCTTACGGTATTTAAGATATACAATGGCAAAGGCGAATACTTTGACCTTTCCAAAAAGCCCATTGAGCGGTTCTTATTTGAATTTGGCAATGACAAAATCAGAAGCACTGGTTACAATATGTGCTATACGATTACGGCAGCATGTACAGACTGCAGAGTCTGCGAAGCGGTTTGCCCGCAAAATTGCATTGATTTCACTTTAACACCTGCTACAATTCATAAAGAGCACTGCTTGCATTGCGGTAATTGCATGGAGGTTTGTCCTCATAGGGCTGTTGTTTTGGAGGAATATAGATGACGCAGGCAAAAAGACGGCTGTATTTAATCCGGGAGCTTCTTAAAGAGCGTCCTGAGTATGCCGATATAAAAATACCCGAAGATGAGCAAGAGCAAAAAAATATGCTGCGCAGTCTGATGAATGTGCGTATGCCTATGCCTATAAGCAGGGATTTCATTCGCATACAGGACGAATATTTACAGGCGGAAAGTAATTTGCGCGGTATTGTAGACAGCGATTTTCTTTCTCCGGTCCCATTAAATCCAAATATTATACTATGGCAGGGAGATATTACTGACCTAAAGGCCGATGCAATTGTAAACGCCGCTAACTGCGCGCTGCGTGGGTGCTTTATCCCGCTCCATTCCTGCATAGATAACATTGTGCATTCTAGAAGCGGTGTTCAGCTGCGTATTTTATGTGACGACATCATGAATCGTCAGGGGCACAATGAGCCTACAGGTAAAGCTAAAATTACACCGGCTTTTAATCTGCCAAGCAAATATATAATTCATACAGTGGGGCCAATCATTTCCGGCCGCGTAACCAAACGGGACTGCGATTTGCTGGCCTCCTGTTATCGCTCATGTTTAGAATTAGCAGAAGAAAACGAATGCAGGAGCATTGCCTTTTGCTGTATTTCTACTGGAGAGTTCTGCTTTCCAAATGAGCCGGCCGCTGAAATCGCCGTTGAGACGGTTAAATCATATTTGAATACACACAGCGGCATTCGCGTAATATTTGATGTGTTTAAAGACAAGGACATGAAAATTTATCAAAGACTTTTAGAGGTGAACGGATAATGACAAAAATAACCGATGAAAAAAGCAAAGCCGAACAACTGCATGAAGTCCTCGGCAAAGCGGACGCTGTATTGATTGGAGCAGGAGCCGGCCTTTCTGCCTCAGCCGGATTTTCGTATGACGGAGAAAGGTTTTATAAATATTTTTCTGATTTTCACAAAAAGTATGGATTCCATGATATGTACTCGGGCGGCTTTTACCCATATGATACGCTGGAGGAATACTGGGCCTATTGGAGCCGGTATATATTGGTCAACCGATATATGGATACTCCATGCAATGTTTATCAGAATTTATACAATCTGGTATGTGATAAGGATTATTTTGTCATTACTACAAATGTAGACCATTGCTTTCAAAAAGCTGGTTTTGACAAAAAACGCTTGTTTTATACACAAGGTGACTACGGCCTATGGCAATGCTCGCGGCCGTGCCACAATAAGACGTATGATAATGAAAAGCAAGTCAAACAGATGGTTACCGAGCAAAAGAACATGAAAATTCCCACAGGGCTCATTCCTAAATGTCCCGTATGCGGCGAACCAATGGCAATGAACCTGCGCAGCGATATGACTTTTGTCCAAGATGACGGCTGGTATGCCGCCGCAAATCGATATGACGATTTTATACGCCGTCATAGGGGGTTAAATATATTGTTTATTGAACTTGGCGTGGGAATGAATACCCCCGTCATTATTAAGTATCCTTTCTGGCAGATGACAGCTGAAAATCCGAACGCAGTTTACGCATGCATAAATTACGGAGAAGCAATCTGCCCTCGTGACATTGAAAAGCAATCAATCTGTATTAATGCTGACATTAAGCAAATAATTGAATCCATCGCAGGCATCTGATAATAGCATTTAAATATAACGGAGCTTTTATCACAAAATGTTATTCGAAACATGCTTGCTGATCTGAACCCGCGAAAAGTTTGATGAAAAATGGCGAAACAAGTATATATATGTCAAACGAAAATGATTTAATTTTTATATTAAATACCCATGACGATAATATAAATTAACTCGAGGAAAATACTGCCTCCTATATTAATTTACACTCAGTGAAATCTAGACATTTAATTATCCATGCAGCAAAATTCAAAATGTAAGCCTGCCTTGTTTTATGTAAAACTACTTTTGAGTTATATTTCTGATAGATGTCTTAATAGTCCATCGTATGCTCAAATCAAATTATATATTCTAATGTATTAAAGCCAATTTAAATTACATGACTTAAATCAAAATTCCATATGTGTATCGGTGCTAAACAAAGAATAAATAAGGCGTCACAAGTAATTACGAGTATACAAATTGAGAGTTTTTGTTAAAAAATAAAAAGTAGAAAAAACTGGCAGGACAAGATTTTTTCTTGTCCTGCCAGTTTATATTACTCTTTCTCAATAAGGCTTAATGCATAAGCAGCATATTTCAGGGCTTTTTTTAATATGTCTACCGAGCGTTTTAATGTTCTTGAAACCGTAGACTTATTAACACCGAGAATATTTGATATTTCGGTAACCGATAGATTATCGAAATAATATTTTTTTAAAACAAAAGCCTGACGGCTGCTTAGCTCGCAGTCGATGGCCTTAAGCATGGCCTTTTTGAGATATTTTATAAAAGTTTTATTATCACCTCCAAGCTCAAAAAAATATTTTTTTAGTGAGTAGGAATCGTCCTCAAAATTATTAAGACTAATAATTCTTCTCATTTGTGTCACCATAATAATTAAAGAGATAATTTCCGATGTCCCTGGCATCTCTTGCAGAAGAATAGAGGGAATTAATTCTTATAAGTAGAGTCCACTCCGCAACCTAAAATCCATTGAAATCACTGCATTTTCCGACAAAATATGCTATAATAACTACACGGGAATCATGCGAAAAGCCGGGAAAAGGCGTGTAGTTTTGGAGGGTGCGGGTATGTATCGGATGAACAAACAGATGCGGATTGAGGATTTTGTGTTTCCTTATGGTCAGTTGGACAAGGACAATGAGTGGGTGAAGCTGGCGGATTTGGTGCCTTGGGATGAAGCGGAAGAGACTTATGCCAAGCAGTTTGTCAACAACGGTCATCCGGCACATCCTGCCCGAATCGCGTTGGGTGCGCTTATCATCAAGCAGCGATTGAAGTGCAGCGACGAGTGGACGGTGCGGCATGTCAGCGAGAATCCGTATCTGCAATACTTCCTCGGCCTGAAAGAATACACCAGTAAATGCCCTTTCGGCGCATCCACCATGGTGGAATTCCGGAAGCGCTTTCCGCCCGAAGCTATTGCCGCTCTGCTGTCCGCCTCCTCCCCGAAGGAAGATCAGGACGACCAAAACGATCAGAACGGCGGTGACTCCGTTGAGAATAAGGGCACCCTCATCATGGATGCCACCTGTTGTCCGGCGGACATTTCCTACCCCCAGGACTTTCAGCTTTTGAATGAAGCACGGGAAAAACTGGAGCACATCGTTGATGTGTACTGCGAAGCGTACAAGCTGGAAAAGCCCCGGATGCGGCGCAGAACAGCCCACCGGGATTATCTGCAGCTTTCAAAATGCAAGAAACGCACCGCCCAAAAACTGCGGGAAGGCGTTCGGAAGCAGCTGCAATATATCCGGCGGGATATTGGTTTTATCGTGGATATTATTCGGAAAACCCATCTGAAAGTGGAAGAAAAAGTTGCGGATTTGCTGAATACCATCACAACGCTGTACGAGCAGCAGCTATACATGTACGAAAACCGTGTCCATACGGTACCTGACCGTATCGTCAGCATCAGCCAGCCTTGGGTCAGGCCAATCGTCCGAGGGAAAGCCCATGCGAACACCGAATTTGGAGCCAAGCTGCATATCAGCCTGGTGGATGGATACGCCAAAATCGAGCGTCTATCTTTTGATGCCTACAACGAAGCAACCGATTTTTTCAGCGCCGTAGAGGGCTACCGTCAGGAGCATGGTTGCTATCCGCAGCGGACTCTTGTTGACAAAATCTACCGGAACCGGGAGACCATTTCCTGGTGCAAAGCCCAGGGCATCCAGCTGACCGGGCCGTCCCTGGGACGACCGGCAAAGAACGCGGAAAGGACGAAGCAGGCAAAGAAACAGGAGTATCAGGATATCTGTGATCGCAACATTGTCGAGGGCGAATTTGGAGTTGGCAAGCGCAGCTATGGGCTCAATCGCATCATGGCACACCTGCCGGAAACTTCCTTCTGTGTCATCGGCATTGCTTTGCTGTGCATGAACCTGGCAAAGAGACTGCGGTCTCTTTTGCGCCAATTTTTGCAATTCTGGTTTCTTC
>JABLTR010082064.1_pt1 | contig 26509 bp, 20 predicted proteins | sample 7160071 | NCBI WGS metagenome assembly JABLTR01 (sample SAMN14651230, study PRJNA627086) | human gut metagenome | isolation source: feces | host: Homo sapiens | reverse complement strand
TCGTGAAAATCACGGTTCGCGTTCTTCTTGATTCTGTATCGTTTTCAAGGATCATCGCCGTCCCGCTCGCTTTAGCAGCTCGCGCTGACAGCTCGATTATTATATCGCAGTTCCGGCTCCCTGTCAATACCTTTTCTGAACTTTTTTTGACAGTTTTTGAATCTTTGTGTCTGAAAAGTGCATTTTCCCTGGTATTTCCTGCTTTTTCCGTCTTACAGCACCTTTGAGCCGTTTGCCTTGAGCTTAAAGCTGCACCCCAGCATCTCCGCCGCACGGCGGCACATCAGCATGCGTTCCAGAAAAATCTCGAAGTAATCCAGCACGGAACAGATTTCGTCGTCCAGCTGAATATCCAGCGTGATCTGCCGTTTATCTCTGTCCATATGTAAAACTGAGCTGATGGCCGCAAAGTTCACGCGGTCATGAATGTCGAATTTGGTTCGGTCGCGTCCTCGCACGCGGTTGCGGCGCACATCCGTCTTGTCTGCCAGAATCAGCGCGGCCGAAACCGCATCCACCGCCGTTCCCGTCTTCTCATCGTGATTGCCGATCGCCGCAATCACGGTCGCGATCTCTTTCGGTTCCATGCCCAAATCCCGAAGAATCGTCATCGCCATGATCGCGCCGCTGTGCGCGTGGTCGGTGCGGTTGACGCAGTTGCCGATATCGTGCATATAGCCCGCAATGCGCGCCAACTCCACCGTTCTCGCGTCATAATCCAATCCTTCCAGAATCTTCGCCGCCGTGTCGGATACTTTCGTCGCATGTCCGACAGAGTGCTTGGTAAAGCCGAGCACACCCAGATTTTCATTGCCTTTCTCGATATATGTACGAATTTCCGCGTTGTTTCGGATATCCTCAAACGTAACCACGCCGTTTTCCTCCTCGATCATGCCTTAAAACATCGATCAAAAATCACCGAGATCTTCGTGCCGCGTCCCAGTTCGCTTTCCAGCTCAATCTGCGCGTTGTGCTTCACCGCAATATGTTTGACGATCGCCAGTCCAAGACCCGTTCCGCCCGTCGCCTTCGAGCGGCTCTTGTCTACGCGATAAAAACGCTCAAAGACATGCTCCTGGTTCTCCGGCGAAATGCCGATACCCGTGTCCTGCACGCAGACAATCACCTTGTCCCGAATCGGCCGCACTTCCAGCTTCACGCTGCCGCCGCGCACGTTGTAGCGAATCGCGTTGTCGCACAGGTTATAAAGCAACTCGTCCATCATTTGTCTGTCGGCTTCCACAACGGCCTGCTTCGCATCCAGCTGGAGCGTTACATCGACCTTGCGCGCGCTCATCTCCAGCTGCTCAAAGGTGTTGGTCGCAATCTGCGCCAAATCCACCGGTTCAAACTTGAGATCCGGCATCGGCGCATCCATCTGCGAAAGCCGAATGATATCGTTGATCAGCGTCAGCAACCGATTGGCGCTCTTGTGGATTTCCCCCGCAAAGGTCTTCGCCTGCTCGCCCTGCGCCATTCCGCTTTCAATCAATTCCGCATAACCCGAAATGCTCGTGAGCGGCGTTTTCAATTCATGGGAGACATTTGCCGTAAATTCCACGCGCATATTGGCGCTGCGCAGAATTTCCTCGTGCTGCTGCTCGATCATATCCATGAACGGCTCAAGTTCGGGATAGCGCGCTACGCCGCTCACATTGTTCAGGTGCGCGGTCATCTGCTCGATGGGCTGCACCAGCCTCGCCGTCAGCAGATGCGCCAAATACAGGCTGACCCCCGCCATGCCCGCCGCAAGCAGCAAAATCAGCGGCACGGAGCGGAAATAAACGCTCCATATGTTGGAAGCCTCCTGAGCCAGCCGCAGCACGTCGCCGTTTTCCAGTTTGACCGCATAATAGAATGCGCTCTGGTCAACGGTGCTGGAATTGCGGATATCGGTTCCCTCTCCGGTTTCAAGCGCCTGCCGGATTTCCGGACGGTCGGCATGGTTTTCCATCGTCTGCGGATCGGCAAAGTTATCGTAATCCACTTCGCCATCCGCGCGCACAAGCGTTACGCGGATCTTTTCCCGCGTCAAGCTTTCCAGCGCGTCTCTCTCTCCGCCGCTGCCGGACAGCACGACGGCAAACACGCGTCCGTAAGCTTCCAGATCGCTCATGACGCGCCCCTTGAACATTTCATAATTCACCCATGACAGCAGCAGCGTCGTCGCCAGAATCGCCACGGTAATCATGCAGGCGAAATATTTGAAAATCTTTTTCTTCATGGCTTTCCTCATTCCATCCAGTGGAAAACGCTTGCGCGGCCGCCCGCCGCAGCGCCGTTTACACGTTTACAAAAAGGGGCCGTCGCAGTCTGCGTCGGCCCCCTTCGCTCGTTTATTTCGCCTCGGCCATGTAGCCGACGTTGCGGATGGTCTTAATCAGCGCGCCGCCGTCGCCAAGCTTTTGACGAAGGGTGCGCACATGCACGTCGATGGTGCGGCTCTCGCCCTCGAAACTGGAATCCCACACGCGCTCCATGATCACATCTCTGGAAATCACAATGCCGTGGTTCTTCATCAACAGCTTGAGCAGTTCAAACTCCTTATAGGTCAACTCGATGGCCTTGCCGTCCACATAGACCATGCGCTTTTCGCTGTCGAGGGTCACATTGCCGCAGGTCATCAGGCTTTCCTCCGCCCCGCCGGAACGGCGCAGAAGCGCCTTTACCCGCGCGATCATCTCCATCACGCCGAACGGTTTGGCGATATAGTCGTCCGCGCCGCCGTCAAGCCCTTTCACCTTATCGATTTCGGTGGATTTCGCCGTCACCAGAATGACGGGAATCTTCTGCGTGTCCGCGCGCGTGCGCAGCCGCTTGAGGATGGAAAGTCCGTCCTCATCCGGCAGCATGATATCCAGCAGAATCAGTTCCGGCAGTTTTTCGGAAAGCGCGCCGTAAAACTCCTTCGCCGTCTCAAACCCGACGGCCTGATAGCCGCTGTTTTTGAGCGCAAAAATCTCGATTTCCTGAATGTTGCGGTCATCCTCGACAATGTAAATCATGCTTTTTATTCCCCGGCCTTGGCCGTCTGCACTCTGGCCACGTCCGGCAGGCGGTACTGCTTTTCGTAGGCCATCTCTTCGCGGTCAAATTCCGCATGTTCCTGATGCTTGACGTTTTGCAGGTATTCGTGCGCGTCGTATTCGTCCTTCGGCACTTGAATCTGATACACCGCAATGTTGGAGCAGTGGTCGGATACGCGCTCGAAGTTGGTGGAAATATCGGTCAGCACGAAGCCCAGCTCGATGGTGCACTGACCGGTGGTCAGCCGCTCGATGTGACGGGATTTGACGTTCACGTTGATGTCGTCGATGCACGCCTCCAGCGGTTCCACCGTCTTAGCCAATTCTACATCATCTTGCAGGAAGCTGTCAAATGAACGATTGATAATATCGCGCACCGCGCCCGCAAAAACGTGCAGCTCGCTCGCCGCCGCCTTGGAAAAAACCATCTTTTTTTCGTTCATCTCGCGCGCGGAATCCAGCAGGTTCACCGCGTGGTCGCTGATGCGTTCAAAATCGCTGATGCTGTGCAGCAGCAGGGAGAGCGTGTGGCCGTCCTTCTGGGAGAGTTTGGCGCGGGAGAGCTTGACCATGTACGTACCCAGCTTATCCTCATAGTGGTCGATCTTCGTTTCCAGCGCCTCGATGCGATCCGCCATCTCCGGCGTATACGTGCCGCCGTCGAAAAGACCGATCGCGTCGAAAATCGCCTCGCGGGTCAGCTCGGCCATCCGGTCGGTGACCACCTTGCACTGTTCCACCGCGAACGCCGGGTTGGAGAGGAAGCGCTCATCCAGCAGCTGGAAATCGTCGATGCGCTCCACCATGTCGTTGTCGCGGATGGTGAACGTCGCCAGCTTTTCCAGCGTACCGGAGAACGGAAGCAGCACCGCCGTCGCAATGATGTTGAACGTCGTATGAATCACGGCGATGCCAGCCGCGTTCGCCGCATCCTCCATAAACGCAAACGGGAAAACCGCGTCGATGGCGTAAAACACCGCCATGAACAGCACCGTGCCGATGATGTTGAAATACAGGTGAATCAGCGCCGCGCGCCTGGCGTTTTTGCTTGCGCCGATGGAAGAAATCAGCGCCGTGACGCACGTGCCGATGTTCTGGCCCATGATAATCGGCAGGGCCGCGCTGTATTTCACCGCGCCCGTCATGCAGAGCGCCTGCAAAATACCGACCGAAGCGGACGAAGACTGGATGATCGCCGTCAGCACCGCGCCCGCAATCACGCCCAGAATCGGGTTGGTGAACATCAACAGGACGTTCGTAAACTCCGGCACATCCGCCAGCGGCTTGACCGCGCCGCTCATCATCTCCATGCCGGTCATCAGCACGGCAAAGCCGATCATGATGCTGCCCGCGTCGTGCTTCTTGTCGCCCTTGGCAAAGAGCAGCAGACAGACGCCGATAAACGCCAGAACGGGCGTGAATGTCGCCGGTTTGCACAACGTCAGCAGCAGGCTGTCGCCCTGCAAGCCCGTCAGCGAAAGAATCCAGCTGGTGACCGTCGTGCCGATGTTCGCGCCCATGATGACGCCCGCCGCCTGCGAGAGCCGCATGATGCCGGAGTTGACGAAGCCGACCACCATCACCGTCGTCGCCGACGAAGACTGGATAATCGCCGTCACGCCCGCGCCGAGCAGCACGGCTTTAATCTTGCTTTTGGTCAGGCTTTCCAGAATGCTCTCCAGCTTGCCGCCGGAAGCGCGGGTCAACCCTTCGCCCATCACGTGCATGCCGTATAAAAACAGCGCCAGACCGCAGAGCAAATTGAGCGCGTTTGTCATTCCCATCCGCTTTCTCTCCTCTTATCACAACTTTGTGGTCATTCCCATCTTAACAATCCATTGTAAAACGGCAAACAACACTGTGTAAAATTTGAGTTAAGCGGGGAATTTGCGCCTGCTTCTTTGACAATTTAGAAAAGTAAAGGTTCTTAGGGCAAAGCGCCCCTCTTTGAGAGCGCTGTCAGCGAAGCTGACTCAAGAAATCAGTCCTTCGGCATTTCGCCCGTGATGGAGAAGATCGCCCACTGCGCGATGTTGGTCGCATGGTCGCCGATGCGTTCAAAATACTTCGCCGCCATCAGCAAATCCGTCGCCGCCTCGCCGTTATCCGCATTTTGGCGGATGGCCTCGATCAGCTCGCTCTTCACCGTGTCAAACAGATCGTCCACCACATCGTCGCGGCCGATGACCCAGTTTGCCTTTTCTTCGTCGCGCTGGGCAAACGCTTCCAGGCTCTTGATGAGCATCACGCTCGTCTCCGTCGCCATCTGGCGAATCGGCGCACAGCTGAGCGTCGGCAGATTTTCCAGCATCAGCTCGATTTCTGAAATATCCGCCGCGTGGTCGCCGATCCGCTCCATGTCCGTCGTCATTTTCAGCGCCGCCGAAACCATGCGCAGATCCCCGGCCACCGGCTGCTGGGATAAGAGCAGGGCATAGCACTGCTGCTCGATTTCGCGGTTCTGCCTGTCAATCTGCTCGTCGTAGGCGATGATCTCCCGCGCCTTGTCGTGGTCAAACTCCAGCAGCGCCGTCACCGCCCCGCCAATGGCCATGCGGATCATTTCGCCCATTTCCAGCAGCGACGCATTCAGCTTTTGCAGCTCCATCTCATAATATTTGCGGCTTGTCACTTTCTGACCCTCCATTTTGGGGCTGCCGCCCAAATCCATTTCCGCTTTGCGGCAGCTTTAAGCATCATTTTCATGCGCCGCGAATACGCGGCGCATAGGTGGGAGGTACAGGAACCTCAGGTTCCTGTCGGGGCATGGGGCAGCGCCCCATCGTATCTTTTTTAACCGAACCGGCCGGTGATGTAATCCTCCGTGCGCTTGTCCTTCGGCACGGAGAACATCTGCCCCGTCGCTCCGCTCTCAACGATTTCGCCGAGCAGGAAAAACACGGTCGTATCCGATACGCGCACGGCCTGCTGCATGTTGTGCGTCACCATCACGATGGTGTAATCCTTCTTGATATCCATCACCAGGTCTTCAATTTTGGAGGTGGAAATCGGATCGAGCGCGCTCGTCGGCTCGTCCATCAGAATGACCTCCGGCTTCACCGCCAGCGCACGCGCGATGCAGAGCCGCTGCTGCTGGCCGCCGGAAAGGCCGAGCGCGCTCTTTTTCAGCCGGTCTTTCAGCTCGTCCCAAATGGCCGCGTCGCGCAGGCTCTTTTCCACAATCTCGTCCAGCTCCGCTTTCTTCCTCATGCCGTGCGTCCGGGGGCCGTAGGCGATGTTGTCGTATACGCTCATCGGGAACGGATTGGGCTTTTGAAAAACCATGCCCACGCGGCGGCGCAGCAGGCTGACGTCCATGCGCTTATCATAGATGTCTTCGCCCATCAGCCGGATGTCGCCCGTGATTTTGCAGCCCTCCACCAGATCGTTCATCCGGTTCAGACTCTTTAAAAACGTGGATTTTCCGCAGCCGGAGGGGCCGATAAACGCGGTGATCTCCCCCGATGCAAGATTCAGGTTGACGTTTTTAAGCGCATGGAAGCTGCCGTAATACAGATCCATGTTTTGAACGGTAAATGCGTCGGCCATCGCTTGTCATTCCCTGCCTTTCATCATCAGTTTGGCAATTCGAGAGGAACAGAAATTGATGAGCAGCACCAGCGCCAGCAGAATAACGCTCGTCGCATACGCCTGCTCGGTGTAAAGGCCCTCAGAGGCCTGCTTATACATGTGCAGCGCCAGCGTGCTGCCCGAATCCATCAACCCGGCGACCTTTTCCACCGTGCCGGAGGTATACATCAGCGCCGCCGTCTCGCCGACAATGCGCCCGATGGCCAGAATAATGCCCGACAGAATGCCCGGTATGGCCGTCGGCAGCACGATATGCGTCACCGTTCGCAGCCGCCCCGCGCCCAGGCCGAAACTGCCCTCGCGGTACATATCCGGCACGGAGAGCAGCGCTTCCTCCGTCGTGCGCATAATCAGCGGCAGAATCATAATCGCCAGCGTCAGCGCGCCGGAGAGCATCGAGTAGCCGAAACGCAGCTTGCCCGAAAAGAACAGCATGCCGAACAGGCCGTAGACAATCGAGGGAATGCCGGAAAGCGTCTCCGTCGTCACCCGAATCAGCGCGACGATTTTGCTTCCCTTTTTCGCGTATTCCGCCAGATAAATGGCCGACGCAATGCCGAACGGAACGGCCGCCAGCAGCGCCAGCAGCGTCATCGTGCAGGTGTTGAGAATGGCGGGCAGCATCGACTGATTATCGGAGGTATACGCGAGCGAAAACATGTCCGCATTCAGATTCGGCACGCCGCGGATGAGCACATAGCCCACCAGAAAACCCAGCACCAGCACCGTAACCGCCGCCGCCAGATGCGTCAGCAGCGCCAGCGCCAGCGAACCGATATGGTTTCGATATCGTCTCATGCCTTCTTCCCCCTCTTGAGCACAGAGAAGCACAGGTTCATCAGCAGGATGAACACGAACAGCACCACGCCCGTCGCGATCAGCGCCTCGCGGTGCAGCCCGGCGGCATAGCCCATCTCCATGACGATGTTGCCCGTCAGCGTGCGCACGCCCTGCAAAATGCCCTTCGGCATACGCGGCTGGTTGCCCGCCACCATGATGACGGCCATCGTCTCGCCCATCGCGCGGCCCACGCCCAGCACAACGCCCGCCAGAATGCCGCTCCTGGCCGCGGGCACAACGGCGGTGTACACGCCGCGCTCATGCGTCGCGCCCAGCGCCAGCGCGCCCTCGTAATAGCTCCTCGGCACGGCGCGCAGCGCAGGCTCGACCACGCCGATGATCGTCGGCAGAATCATGATCGCCAGCAGGATGGACGCGGTGAGCATCGAGTTGCCGCTTCCATCCCATTTTTCGCCCAGCGCGCGCACCATCGGCACAAGCACCACAATGCCGAAAAAACCGTAGACGACCGACGGAATGCCCGCCAGCAGCTCCACCGCCGGTTTGAGCACGCGGTAGAGTTTTTCGGGGCAGAAGAACGCGAGATAAATCGCCGTCAGCAGCGCAACCGGCACGCCCATCAGCAGCGCGCCCGCCGTCACGTAGATGCTGCCCAGAATCATCGGAAAAATGCCGTAGATATCCGCGCCGGGCTTCCACCTCGTGCCGGAAAGGAAGTTCAGCACGCCGATTTCGCCCATCGCAGGCAGGCCGTTTGCAAACAGGAAGATGCAGATCAGCGCCACGCACAGCACGGACATGCACGCCGCCGCCAGAAAGACGATTTTCATGACGATTTCCAGCAAGGCGCGTTTTTTATAGCTTCGCTCCATACTTTTCCCTCGCAAAATACCCTTCCGCCCGCTGCGGATAATCCCCCTCTCCTTTTCAAAAGAAGAGGTCTTGGGAAAGAGCGCGTTTCTTTGAAAACAACCGTTTCTCTGCGCATATCGCAAAGCGTCGATCCGTTCTCAAAGCCGCTTCTCTAAACCCCCAAACCTCCCCCTTTAAGGGGGAGGGGGAACCGCCGCAGCGGTGGAAGGGTATTTTTTTACTTCACAATCTCATTCCACTTGGTCACGTCGCCCAGGAAGATGGAGGCAACCTGCTCGACGGTCAGGTCGTCCGCCGGGTTCGCGGTGTTGACGATCACGGCGATGCCGTCCATCGCGATGGCCTGATGCTCAAGCGCCGCCGCTTCGTCGTCCTTGAGTTCGCGGGATGCCATGCCGATGTCATACGTGCCCTCGATGGCGGAGGTCATGCCCGTGGTGGAATCGGTGGTCTGCAATTCGATATCCGCGTTCGCGTTGACGGCCTTGTACGCCTCGATCAGCTTCTCCATCACCGGAGACACGGAGGAAGAACCGCCGACGACCAGCTTGCCTTCGGCGCCATTGCCCGCGTAAGCCGCCGCGTCGCTGCTGCCGACATAGCCGTGCTCGTTGATGATGGCCTGGCCCTCGGCGCTCATGATGTAGGCGACGAAGTCCTTGGAAAGATCGCTCTGGCCGTCCGCCTTATAGGCGATGTTGAACGGGCGCGCGATTTTGTAGCTGCCGTCCGCGACGTTCTCCGCCGTCGCCTCAACGCCTTCCACCTTCACGGCCTTCACAGTGTCGTTCAGCGAACCGAGGGAGACATAGCCGATCGCCTGCTCGTCGCCCGCGACGGTCATCAGCATGGCGGCGGTGTTATTGGTGATCTGTGCGTCGTCGGTGGTCATATCGACCTTTTTGCCGTCGATCTTCTGCTCCACGCCCGTCAGCTCGACGAACGCGCCGCGCGTGCCGGAGCCTTCCTCGCGGGAAATCACGGTGATGGACTTATCCGCGTTGAAATCGGCGCAGGCGGTCGAGGCAACGCAGGTCAGGGCAAGCGCGGCCAGCGCCGCGATTTTGGCGATTTTGTTCATGATGTTTTCTCCTCTTTCTACACGTTTTTTCAGTAGTTTCGGAATGTTTCCGTTCTCATCTGAGAACGGGGTTATTGTAATTCCGCCGTGTAAAATCAAAAAGCGCGGGCGTGTAAAAAGGAGGAAAAGATAAAGAAAAACGTTGGGGTTCCACCCCAAACCCCGCCAAGAACCTGAGGTTCTTGGATTTCCCTCCACTGGGGCACGAATGTGTCCCAGAAGTGGAAGGTGAAGGGAACTCAGTTCCCTTCCGGGGTTTGGGGCAGCGCCCCAACGTCTCCTCTTTTACTTCAGCAGCTCGGCCAGACCCGCCATCGCTTCGGCCTCGGCCTGAGCCTTTGCGGCCAGTTTCGCTTTTTCGGTTTCAATCGCCTTTTCGTAAATCGCAATCTCTTCGGTAAAGTCGCCGCCCTTGTCGTCGTAACGGACATACAGGCTGCGCGTGGCGGCGTCCACATCGGCCTTGTCAAAGTTGATGTCCGTTCCCCAGTAGAGATTATCCTGATTGTCCGCGCCCCAGTTCATGTCGTCCTGAACGGCGATGACCTCCGGGGAGAAATACATCGCATACCATTCCAACACGTTGTTGACCGTCCACGCGTATTCGTCCACCGCCGTCGCCGGATCGCCGTCCTTCAGGCAGTCGATGATCGCCTCGCACAGGGTAATCGTCTCCTGCGGCGCTTCGTGCGGCACAATCGGGCGCTCATACATCAGCCCCAGCAGGTACTTCTGCGCATAGCGGAACGCTTCCAGGTTCCGGCTCGTCAGCGTCCTGCCCGTCTCGCGCAGCTGCGCCATCGCCGCTTCGTCGCCCGCCTCGCGCGCCGCTTCATACGCGCGGTTCACCTCAACGACCTTTGCGCGCATCGCCGTCGCGGCCTCGTCCAGTTCCGCCAGCGCCGCCTGATAGGCTTCCACGTCCGCGCCAGCCTGCGCCATCACGTCCTTATCCATCGCCGCGGTCAGGCGCGCCGTCTGCGCCGTGAAATCCAAATCCGCCGCGGGCATCTGGTCGATATACATCGCCAGCGCGCCGTAATAGGCGATGTTGAAGCGCATCACCGCTTCGTTGTAGGTATCCGGGGTGTCGTACTGCGTGTGATAATAATCGATGTAGAACGGGAACACCGTCTCCATGTCCTTTTGCAGCAGGAAACCGTTGACCGTGGAAGGCACGCCCGCCGCATAATACGAGAAGTCATCCGAATAGGTGTAGGTCTGATAGCCCTCGGTCAGCACGCCGTCGGCAAAGCAGCCTTCCGGCTCCGGCGAATAGGCGTAATCGTTTGCAAAATAATCCAGCATGGCGAACATTTCCGGCGCGGAATACGTCGTCGTGTACGTGTCGAACTCATACGCCGGAAGCTCGAAGTTGATGAACGCCAGCGTTTTGCCGACCCACTCCGGATGCACGTGGTTGATCATCTCCCACGCGCCGACCGTCCAGTCAAACTGCGAATAGGAAGCGCCCCACTCCTCCGCGCCGTGCAGACAGAACACGATGTCGTTTTCAGGCTGATAGCCGGAATCCTTCATCGCCTTGGCCATCGCCAGCACGAGGCCGACGGCGCAGTTGTCATCCTGAAAGCCGAAGAAGTGCATATCGTAATGCCCGCCGACCAGAATCTGATAATCCGAGGATTTGCCGCGGATTTTGCCCATGATGTTGTAGGTCACGCCCGTGCCGATTTCCACCTCGTTATCCACGATCAGCGTGCCGACGACCGGGCCGTTTTCCAGCTTTTCCCGGATTTTCTGCGAATCGGCCACGCCGATGGAACAGGTCGGGATGGCCGTCGGGCCGCAGATATCCTGGCTGTTCAGCGCGTCGTCCGCCGCCTGCGCGAACCCGCCGACGTTCGCCGCCAGAATCGCCGCCGCGCCCTGGTGCTGCGCCTCCAGCATCGGATAGGTGATCCACCAGTCGTCGCGCTGGTTGATATCCACGAGCACAATTTTGCCCGTCACGTCCAGCCCTTCGTAATCCCACATCGTGCCCTGGCCGACGTAGACGATTTCCGCCGTCAGGCCATCCGCAGGCGTGGCCGCCGTGGCGTAGGTATACACCGGATAATCCTCGCCATCCACCGTGAAACTCGCGCCGTTGAACTGCCATCTGTCGCAGTCCGCCGCCACCTTTTCCACATCTTCAAGACCGAGAGAGAGCATTTCCTGATAGAGGTATTCCGCCGCGGCGTGCTCCGCGTCGCTGCCCGCCTGACGGCCGCCAAAACGCTCGCTGTTGACATAAGCCGGATTCGTGCTCAATTCGTAGGCAATTTGGTAGCCGTATTCCGGCGACACGGCCTGCATCCAGCGGTCATAGGTTTCCTTCGGCGTTTCGGCCAGCGCGCTCACGCCAAACGTCAGCAGCACAGCCAGCAAGGCCAACACTTTGTTCATTCCTTTTTCCTCCTGTACATGGGCAAAATACAAAAAGCGGCGCGGTCGTTCCGCGTCGCTTCGATATTAACGGTTTCTGCGCCCATACACGTCAAAAGATCCGCAGGGCTGCGCCCTTCAGCCGCGTTCATCCCAAAGATGTTTCACTACGCTTATTGACCGTTTCACGAAGTCGGTGCGAAAACGACTCAGAGAAATGAGAGCGATGACGCTCAATCAATAAGGCAACAAAGTTGCCACCCCGCACCCGCGGTGCGGTCCCCGGCTCTTCGACGGGTTTTCGGCATCTGACCCGGCCGTCCGTGTAGCCTCAGCCCCCAGCGGGAGCGGTCAACATCTTCAGGGGTTCGCCTGAATGACAGGCGTTAATATACCATAACTTGCCCCGATGTGCAAGCATTTCGATTCATTTTTTCTGCATCAAATGATGCGAACGTTCGCTTTTACGGCGTCAAGCGGTTCGGGCCGCGGAAGATGAACATCGCTTCCTTGATCGTCAGGCCGAGCAGCAGCATGGTCAGGCGGTCGATGCCCAGACCGAAGCCGCCGTGCGGCGGGCAGCCGTACTTGAAGAACTCAAGATAGAACTTCACATCCTCGTCGAGGCCCTTCTCCTGAGCCTGCGCCTTGAGCACGTCATAGCGATGCTCACGCTGCGCGCCGGTGGTGATTTCCACGCCGCGCCAGATCAGGTCGTAACCCTGCGGCACGCCGTTCTCGTCGCGCATGTGGTAGAACGCGCGCTTCTCGGCGGAATAATCCGTGATGAATAGGAACTCGTGGCCGTACTTCTTCTTAACCCACTCGTAGGAGAGATGCTCCGCCTCGGTGGTCAGATCGCCTTCTTCGCCCGCCGGGCACTTGTAGCCGAATTCCTTTTCCAGCTCGGCATACAGGTCGGCCAGCTTGATCACCGGGAACGGCGTCGTCGGCACGACGACCGGCACGCCGAACACGCGCTCGATGTCCTCGCCGTAAGCTTCCTTGACCTTCGCGAGCGCGTAGGTCAGCAGCTCCTCTTCCATCTTCATCACGTCGCGGAAGGACTCGATGTAGCTGAATTCCAGATCGAAACCGGAGAACTCGGTGGTGTGCTTGCTGGTGAAGGACTTCTCCGCGCGGAACACCGGCCCGACCTCAAAGATGCGCTCAAAGCCGGAGGCCATTGCCATCTGCTTGTAGAACTGCGGGCTCTGCGCCAGATACGCCTTGCGATCGAAATACTTGACCTCGAACACATCCGCGCCGGATTCGCTCGCCGCGCCGATGAGCTTCGGGGTGTGAATCTCCATGAACTTGCGCTCCAGCAGGAACTGACGCATGGCGTTGATCATGACGGTCTGCGCCTTGAACATCAACTGATTCGCGTCGGTGCGCAGGTCAATCCAGCGATAGTCGATGCGCTGATCGATGGAAGAGCGCTCGTGGCCTTTGCGCGCTTCGCGGTCGATCGGCAGCGGCGCGGCCAGAGACTCGATGATGATCTGCTTGGGATAAATCTCAACGCCGCCGAGCTTGACATACTCGCTCTCCACGGCCTTGCCGATAACGGTAATAACGGAATCGAGCGTAATCTGGTTGACAGCGTTATCCAGCGCCTCATCCTCGCCCTTTTCCACGGTGATCTGCACCTTGCCGGTAATATCCTTGAGCACGATGAAAGCCATCTTGCTCTTGTTTCGGATGTTCTCCACGAAGCCGCAGACCTTGATTTCGTCCGCGCCGCGCACCTGAGCCGCATACGTTCTTTCCATAACGATATCCTCCGATTTGTTGGTTCATACGGATTTTATTATACCTGCATTTTCCGGCAAATCAAGCCCCAAATGCGTTTGGCGCGCATTTTTTCGCCCAGCGGTTGACATTTTTTCGCTTCGGCGGTATAATACTTTTTACAAATGCACTCGTAGCTCAGTTGGATAGAGCGTCAGACTCCGACTCTGAAGGCCACAGGTTCGACTCCTGCCGGGTGCACCAGCAAAAAAGCCTTGCGATTTCTCAAAAAATCGCAGGGCTTTCGTTATCTTCAATATCAATTCAAAGGGCTTTGGTGCACTATTCCCTTCGCGTATTTCTTCAAGCAGCAGAGGAAGCGTGATCCTGCTCGGAACAGGGCGCGTATGGTCGCTCGTGATCAGCAGAATCCTCTCAGCCGTTTGGGACAGTGTCGAAAGACGAGCGGAATCAATCGGCGCAGAAATTGCTCTGCGAACAATTTCCGTCTCTTCGCCCGCTTTCGGCATCGTTTCCGGCATCAAAACGCCGGTCAGACGATGATCCTCAATATGGAAAATCTGCCTGCCTCTTCCGTAGGGAATCTCTATACTCCGCAAAACCTTCCCCCCTTTCAGGCAAAAATCCGGCACTGCAAACCGCTTTCAGACATTTTCTCTGCCCGAAACGAAAAGGCTTGCACTGTCGGATTTCTTTTATGTTGGTACCACATCGATTAAAAGTACGGTCAAATCATTGACATTGGTTCCAGTCGGTCCGGTCATAATCAAACCGTCCGCCGCCTTCAGCGCGTAATACGCATTGTTATCATGCAATATATCCGCGATGCAGATTCCCTGCTCGGCCAGTCGCTCTGCGGTTGTTCCGTCTACATAGCCCCCTGCCGCGTCCGTCGGGCCATCCGTTCCATCAGACCCCACGGAAAACAGCGCAACATTTTTCAGCCCGCTGATTCCGGCGGCGGCGCTCAGCGCCAATTCCTGATTCCTTCCGCCTTTCCCCTTGCCAGTCAGATAGACGACCGTTTCTCCGCCCAGAATATAGGCCTGAGGCTTTTGATCCTTCGCATGGTATCGGGCAATCGCCGCAAGAAAGCTTCCGGCTTCCTTCGCCACACAGGTCAGGCTATCCGTCAGCACATGCGGTTCATACCCCAAACGCAGACATTCCTGCGTCGCCGTTCTGCACAGCTGCTTAACGCTTCCGGTAACCACCGTCTGAACATTATCCAACTCTTTTGGCGTCGATTGAAGAAGCAGCGCTTTGGCCTGTTCTGATAAGGTTAAACCGTACTTTAAAATGATTTCCTGCGCCTGTTCCGCCGTAGATACATCCGGGCAAGCCGGTCCGGACGCGATCATATCCAGCGGGTCGCCGATGATATCCGACAACACAACCGCGAATACTCTGGCCGGCTTACAGAGTTCGCCAAACCTGCCGCCCTTTACTGCCGAAAGCCGTTTGCGGATGGTATTGATCTCCGTGATATCCGCTCCGCAAGACAACAGCTGCGTCGTAATGTTTTCAAGTTCTGCCAAAGGAATCAACGGCTTTTCAAACAATGCCGATCCTCCGCCCGAAACCAGGAACAACACAACGTCTTCTTCTCCCAGAGCGCTGACCATCTGGATAACCTGTTCGGTCGCCCGGCAGGAGTTTTCGTCCGGCACCGGATGCCCTGCTTCAAAAAGCCGCAATCCAGGTATTTCTTTCTTAATGTGACCATATTTGGTAATCACAATTCCATCCTGAATTTGGCTTCCGATGCAGTCAACTGCCGCTCTGGCCATTTGCCACGCAGCTTTTCCAATCGCAACCAGGTGGACCTTTTTTTCAAAGCGACAGTTTTTCAGCGCCCTTTTGACCGCTTCGTCAGGCAGCGAAGATCGTATCGCGGAATCGATGATGGTTTGAGCCACATCGCGCAAAACCATATTTTGCCTCCTTACGCGATCAGCTTCCACGTATAAACAAAAGTTGATCGCCCTAAATTTCCATCCTTTCTCCTTTCAAGAGAAAGAATAGGCAGCCGCCGCCAAATAGACGGCGGCTGTCCATTTTTACTTCAAAGATCCATGCGCATGACCGGTTCGTCATCCGCAATCAAAACCGTCTTCACCGTTTCGTCTCCCTTCCTGCTCTTTGCTCCATTATACCATATCAAAAGCGGCAACCCCACCCGTTTTTCCGAAGGCTCCCTTCTTTTTCTTCCACCTTGGCGCCGAAAAACTGCGGCAAAAAAACAACGCCCAGCGATCCGCCATAACGAACGGATGATTGAGCGTCGTTTTCTTCATTCAGAATACGCTTTTTGCAGCTTTCCAAACCGTATTTCTTACCCCAGCAGCATTCTATCGTTTTCGATCTCCTGCCCGGCGGCCTTTTCAAACAGCTGCATCAGGTCTTCACGGGTGAGTTTCTTTTTTTCTTCTCCGCGCACATCGACGACAATGCGCCCCGCGTTCATCATGATGAGACGGTTGCCCATCGCGATGGCGTCCTTCATGTTATGGGTGACCATCATCGCGGTAAGCTTTTGTTCGTCCACAATTTTCTCGGTCAGTTCCAGCACCTTTGCGGCCGTTTTCGGGTCGAGCGCGGCAGTATGCTCGTCGAGCAGCAGCAGCTTCGGCGTGCGAAGCGCAGCCATCAGCAGCGTCAGCGCCTGCCGCTGGCCGCCGGAGAGCAGACCCACCTTGCTGCTCATGCGATCCTCCAGCCCCAGGCCGAGGGTGCGGAGCTGTTCGCGATACATATCGCGCTCCATGTTGGAGATGCCCCAGCGCAGCGTCCGCTTTTCGCCGCGGCGCATGGCCAGCGCCATATTCTCTTCAATGTTCATGGTCGCGGCCGTGCCGGTCATCGGGTCCTGGAACACGCGGCCGAGGTACTTGGCGCGCTTGTATTCCGGCAGGCGGGTCACATCCACACCCGCGATTTCAATCGTGCCCTGATCGACGGTGAATACGCCCGCCACCGCGTTGAGGGTGGTGGATTTGCCCGCGCCGTTGCCGCCGATGATCGTGACGAAATCGCCTTCGTTGAGCTTGAGATCCACGTCCGTCAGCGCGCGCTTTTCGGTGATCGTGCCGGGGTTAAACGTCTTGGCGATGTGGTTGATATTCAGCATGATGCGCTCAGCCATGGTTCGCGTCCCCCTTCTTCTTGAAGTAGCGGTTCTTCCAATACGGCACGGCGAGGAACATGGCGACAACCAGCGCCTGAAGCATCTTCAAATCGTTGGTGTTGAGACCCAGCCAGAGCACCACCTGAATGACGATGTAATACAAAATCGCGCCGATGACCACAGCCAGCAGCTTGAGCGCAAAATTATGGAAGATTTTGGAAAACGCAACTTCGCCGATGATCACGGCAGCCAGACCGATGACGATCGCGCCGCGTCCCATGCCAACGTCTACAAAGCCCTGATACTGCGCCAGCAGCGCGCCGGAGAAGGACACCAGACCGTTGGAGAGCATCAGCCCCAGCACCTTATCGGCATTGGTATTGATGCCCTGTGCGCGCGCCATGTTGGCGTTCGCGCCCGTTGCGCGCAGCGAGCAGCCGCGCTCCGTGCCAAAGAACCAATACAGCAGCGCGATCACCGCCACGGCAAGCGCCGCGAGGATGATAAACGGATTGGAAAGCGACATTGCGCGCGCGTTTCGGGCGGAGACAATCAGCGGATAGTTATTGACGCTGACGGCCATGTTCGCCTTGCCGCCGAGAATGCGCAGATTGATGGAATACAGCGAGAGCTGGGTCAGGATGCCCGCCAGAATCGCCGGAATGCCCATGAACGTATGAAACAGACCCGTTGCAAGCCCGGCCAGCATGCCGACCAGAAACGCCGCAATCATCGCGACCCACACGTTGCAGCCGCCGATAATCAGCACGGCGGCCACCGCGCCGCCCGTTGCGATGCTGCCGTCCACCGTCAGATCGGCCACATCCAGAATGCGATAGGTGATATACACGCCAATCGCCATAATGCCCCAAATCACGCCCTGCGAAACGGCGCTGGGGAGCGCGTTAAACAGCTTGGCAATCTCCACCGGATTGTCCTCCTTTTTTCTTTCCGCTTATACGCATGAAGCCAAGGGAGCGCATGCCGCTTCCTTGGCTCATGAAAGACGTTGAAGTCCGTTACTCGATGGCCACGTAATCCGCCGGGATGGTCAGGCCAAGCGCCTCGACGTTCGCGGCGTTGTACTTCTTGGTGAAGTTCGGGGCGGAAGCCACTTCCATGGTGCTCACGTCCGCGCCGTTGGCAAGGATGTCATACGCCATTTCGCCGGTCTTGTAGCCCAGGTCATAGTAGCTGATGGTCAGCGTCGCCACGCCGCAGCCCTTGCAGATGCCTTCCTCGCCCGCGACAACCGGAACCTTCGCCGGGATGACGACGTTGGCGATCGTCTCGGTGTATGCGGCGGCGGTGTTATCCGTCGGGATATAGATCACATCGCTCGCATCCGCAGCGGACTGCGTGACGGAAGCAACGTCGTTGGAATCGGTGAAAGCAAACTCGGTGCAGGTGTAACCCATCTCTTCGAGGTAGCCTTTAATCACGGTAATCTGATAAATGGAATTCGCTTCGGCGGAGCAGTAGATCAGACCGACGTTCTTCGCATCCGGGAACAGCTCCTGGATCATTGCGGCCTGGCCGTCCAGCGGCGCAAGATCGCTCGTGCCGGAGACGTTGATGCCCGTCGTGCCGTTCCATTCCTTCATGCCCAACGCAGTCGCGTAGTCGGTGATGGACGTGCCGAGAATCGGGATATCGCCCGTCGCGGAAACGGCGGCCTGAAGCGGCGCGGTCGCGTTGGCGAGAATCAGATCCACGCCGTCGGCGGCAAACTTGCTGGTGATGGTGACACAGGTCGCCGCGTCGCCCGCGGCGTTCTGCTCGTCGAATTTGACGTCCGGCATTTTCTCGGTCAGCGCATCCTTAAAGCCCTGCGTCGCGGCATCCAGCGCCTCATGCTGAACGAGCTGGCAGATACCCACGGTGGTTGCGCTCGCACAGGCCGCAGTCGCGGCCATCGCCAGCGTTAAAGCAATCGTAGCGAACTTTTTCATGGTCGATGTCCTCCCCAATTCTTTCAATTCGGCTTTTCGCCTAGCATTTACGATTTGATTTTCAAAAATGTAACGCCATTATATAGCCGTTTACAAAGTTTTGTCAAGATGATTTTTGAATTTTTCAGTATTTCATGATGATTTATCCGTTTTTTTGCAGATCATCGCTTTCTAAAGTTGACAAATCGTCTTTTTATTTCATTGTCGTTTTGTCAACTTTATTCGTAAAAATATAACCGCAAGCGCTTGAAAACACAACAAAAAAACGGACAGCCGAAGCCATCCGTTTTCCGTTTCCTATTTTGAAGATCAATACCAGCTCTGGGTCAGGGCGTCTTCCCGCGCGCCGTAATTCTTCTTAAACTCGACGCGGTAAAAATCGTCCATCTGGCGTGCGGCTTCCTCGCTGCGCCCATCATAGATGCAATACACGGCATTCACAACGATCAACGCGGCAAACACGAAAACAGCAGTCATATCCAGCACTCCTTCTGATCGAAAAAATCACTTGTTTTTCTGGGAACGGCTTGTCTTTTGCCCGCTCCTCTTTACGCCTATATTATAGCACCGGCCTTGTTTTTTTGCACCTTTTTTCTTTTCGGAAGACAAATAACCCAACGCATTTTCTCCCCTGCAAACCGCCCGTTTCAAACGACTGACCCGCCGCTAATTCACCTCATATTTGAATAATCGACTTGCTTTTTTTGCATTTTCCGTCTTTTTAGACCGATTTTTTGCAAGATGATTTTAAAAAAGTTTTTTGATCTTTCCTGACCATGAGTTCTGTTCACTTCACGCTTGCCACGCATTCAGGAATACGCCATACTGTTCATGTCGTCAAGAGGAGGTGATGCACATGAGCCATACAGAACTGCCTTCCATTCTGCTTGCCATCGCATCCTTGCTTTTCACGTTGTACTTCGGTTTGCGTTATAAAGAAAGGCGCGAGGCCTTTTTCTATCTTTTTCCATTCCCAATTTTTAAGAACACTTGTTCCCATTTTATTTCTATGGTATAATGGAATCCATCGAATATGGGCGCTGTCCCGCCAATCAGGAGGTCACGATGCAGGAAGGACGCTTCGTTCTCAAATCTCCGTTCAAGCCGCAGGGCGATCAGCCGCAGGCCATCGAGGCGCTGACACAGGGCGTGCAGAGCGGCATGCCCTGCCAGGTGCTGCTGGGCGTCACCGGTTCGGGCAAAACCTACACGATGGCTTCCGTCATCGAGCGCGTACAGCGCCCCACGCTGGTCATCGCCCACAACAAGACGCTGGCCGCGCAGCTGTGCGCCGAGTTCCGCGAGTTTTTTCCGGACAGCGCGGTGGAGTATTTCGTCTCTTACTATGATTATTATCAGCCGGAAGCCTACATCGCCTCGACCGACACCTATATCGAAAAGGATTCCGCCGTCAACGAGGAGATCGAGCGTCTGCGCCACAGCGCGACGGCGGCGCTGCGCGAGCGGCGGGATGTGATCGTCGTCGCTTCGGTCTCGTGCATCTATTCCATGGGTGATCCCTCCGAATACGAGGGCATGATGATCTCCCTCCGCCCCGGCATGGCGATGGAGCGCGACGAGCTGGTGCGCCAGCTGGTCGAAATTCAATACGACCGAAGCGACATCGAGTTTGAGCGCGGCTCCTTCCGCGTGCGCGGCGACGTGGTGGAAATCTTCCCCGCCGGATACGACAAGAGCGCGCTCCGCGTGGAATTTTTCGGGGACGAAATCGACCGCATCAGCGCCATCGACGTAGTCAGCGGCCACACCCTGATGGTTCTCGAACACGTCGCCGTCTACCCCGCGACGCACTATGCCACGCCGCGCGAGGCCATCGACCGCGCCATCGGCGATATCGAGCATGACCTCGACGTGCGCATCCGGGAATTTAAGGAAAAAGGCGACCTGATCGAAGCCCAGCGCATCGCTCAGCGCACGCAGTACGACATCGAAATGCTCCGTGAGCTGGGCTACTGCACGGGCATCGAAAACTATTCCCGCTATTTTGACGGCCGCAAGCCCGGCGACGCGCCGTATACCCTGCTGGATTACTTTCCGGAGGATTACATCGTCTTTGTCGATGAAAGCCACGTCACCCTGCCGCAGATCCGCGCGATGTACAACGGCGACCGCGCGCGCAAGGAAGCGCTGGTCTCCTACGGCTTCCGCCTGCCCAGCGCGTTTGACAACCGCCCGCTGCGTTTCGAGGAATTTGAGCAGCGCATCGGTCAGCTCATCTGCGTCAGCGCGACGCCCGCGCCCTACGAGCTGGAACACGCGGGGCAGGTCGTCGAGCAGATCATCCGCCCGACCGGCCTGCTCGATCCCGAAATCGACGTTCGCCCCGCCACCGGACAGGTGGACGATCTCTACGCCGAGATCGTCAAGACCACGGGCGAAGGCTATCGCGTGCTGGTCACGACGCTGACCAAAAAGATGGCCGAGAGCCTGACCACCTATCTGGGCGAAATGAACGTCAAAGTGCGCTATCTGCATTCCGACGTGCAGACGATGGAGCGGCAGGAGATCATCCGCGATCTGCGGCTGGGCGTGTTCGACGTGCTGGTGGGCATCAACCTGCTGCGCGAAGGTCTGGATTTGCCGGAAGTCGCGCTCGTCGCCATCCTCGACGCGGACAAAGAAGGCTTTCTGCGCAGCGAAGTCAGCATGATTCAGACCATCGGCCGCGCCGCGCGAAACGCCAACGGCCGCGTGATCATGTACGCCGATGTGATGACCGAAAGCATGAACAAGGCCATTTTTGAAACCCAGCGCCGCCGCCAGCTTCAGCAGGCCTACAACGAAGCGCACGGCATCGTGCCCAAGACGGTCATGAAATCCGTCCGCGACGTGCTGCAAATCGGCCACGCGGCGGACGAGAGCGACAAAAAACGCGCCGTAAAGCGCGTAAAGGAATTGAGCGAAGACGAGCTGCACCTGCTCATCTGTTCCACGGAGGAAAAGATGCTGCAAGCCGCCGCAAACCTCGATTTCGAGCTGGCCGCCAAACTGCGCGACAAGCTCTTTGAATTGCAGGGCAAAAAACCCGAAGAACTGCCGGAGGAAACCGTCGCCCTGCCCCAGCGCAAGCGGCGGCGGCAGCGGAAACCGGGCAAGTACCTCAAAGCTTAATGCACCCAGTAGACGTGATATTGATGCTCGAAGAGGAGTTCCGCGCTTTCCAGCCCGGTTTCGCGCAGAACGGTTTCCACGTTCGCTTCGTCGTGATAGCGTTCAAAGAGGATGAAGCCGTCCGGCTTTTCATCCAGCGCCTCCAATGCGGGCGCTACGCCCTGCGCGTCGTCCGCATTCAGCATGTAAACGCGCTCAAACGCCGCGAATTCCAGCGTGTTCTGCGTCATATCGTTGGTGCCGAGCAGGACGCACGGCAGCGCGGCGTTCTCTTCGCAGGCGGCGACATAGGCGCTGTCACCCGGATAGAGATAATGCACCTGCTGATCGCGGTTCACGCGCGCGCCGCAGGCCGCCAGCACCGCACAGGCCAGCAGGCACGCCGAACTGCGGCGCGAACCAAACCGGCAACCGCCGCGCGCAAAGAGCATGAACAGTGCGACCGTCACCAGCGGATAGACGCAGAAGATGTATCGATCCACCTTATACGGCGAAATAACCGAGATCACCAGCACATACGCGCCGCAGGCCAGAAGCGCCCAGAGGGAAAACGCCGCGCCGCGTTTCAGCCCCTGCCCCGCTTTTTTGAGCGGCCAAAAGGCCAGCGCCGCGCCAATCAGCACCAACGCCAGCAGAAAACCGCCGAATTGCTGCGCGTCGAGCGTCTGCCAGAGGATTTTGAACCAGCGAATCATGTCGTTCAGCCGAACGCCCGCCGCGCTCTCGATGGCGCCCCGGCCGCGATAGCCCCCGAAAATGTGATTCAGGCACCACGGGAACAGCCCGACCGCCAGCGCCAGCGCAAAAAAGCACCAGAGCGCGAAGCGGCCCGCCGTTTCAAACTCGCGCCGCGCAAGCCGCGCGAAGAAATACACGCCGCATAGCATGCAGGCCAGAATGACAAAATAATACTGCGTCAAAAAGCCCGCGATCAGCACGGCGGCCAGCGCGCGCATGCGCCAGACCGTCTGGCCATGGATAAACAGCTCAACCAGCGCAAGCGCCAGCCAGACCGCCCACATCGTCATCATTGCATACATGCGGATGAATACGACGCCGGAAGCCGCGCCCGCGCTCAGGCCATACAGCAGCCCCGGCAGAAGCGCCGGGGGCGTAAGTTCCAGCTTCTCCCCGTCGGAGAGCAGGCGCGCGGAAAGCAGCAGCAGGCCAAACTGCGTCAGGCTGAAAAAGAAAAGGTTCAGCCCGATGCCCGTCCACTTTGTAAACGGCGGATTTTGAAACGCCGAACAGACCGCGTGCATGAACAGGTAATACAGCGGCGGATGGACGTCGGCGATCTGATTTTCATAGACGTTCAGATATTCGTGCGCATGGCCTTTCGCCGTGAGATAATCTGAAAACGCCTTGCCGCTGATCCACGACCCGGTTTGGGTGCTCAAAAAGGGCTGCTGATACGAGTTCGCCAACCCATAGGTAAAGAACTCGTCGATATCAAACCCGTCTTTCCCCGCGCCGATGCTCACCATCAGCGCCAGCAGCGCCGCCAGCATCACCGCAAACCCGACAAGCGTGAGCGCCGTCTTTCCGCGCTTTTGCATATTTCATCCTCCAACACCATGTTCTGTTTTTGATTATAGCATTCTTTGACGCCTTGCGCCAGTATCAAGAAGGAGTTCACCATGCAGGAAAACATCGTCATCCGCGGCGTCCGCCAAAACAACCTCAAGGGATTTGATTTGACCCTGCCGCGCAACAAGCTCATCGTGTTTACCGGCCTTTCCGGCTGCGGCAAATCGTCGCTGGCGTTTGACACGCTCTACGCCGAGGGACAGCGGCGCTATGTCGAATCGCTTTCCTCCTACGCGCGTCAGTTTTTGGGGCAGATGGAAAAGCCGGACGTGGATTCCATCGACGGCCTTTCCCCCGCCATCTCCATCGACCAGAAGACGACGAGCAAAAACCCGCGTTCCACAGTCGGCACGGTGACGGAAATTCACGACTATCTGCGCCTGCTCTATGCCCGCGTCGGTGTGGCGCACTGCCCCAGGTGCGGACGGGAAATCAGCAAACAGACGGTCGACCAGATGGTTGATCGGCTGCTCGCCCTGCCGGAGCGCACGCGCATGCAGCTGCTCGCGCCGATCGTGCGCGGCAAAAAGGGCGAACACGTCAAGATTCTGGAAAACGTGGTCAAGCAGGGCTTTGTCCGCGTCCGGATCGACGGGGAAATCTGCGACGCAGCGGAAGCGCCCGCGCTGGCCAAACAGAAAAAGCACAACATCGAGGTCGTCGTAGACCGCCTGATTCTGCGCGAAGATATCCGCGCCCGCCTGACGGATTCGCTGGAAACGGCGCTCTCCCTCTCCGGCGGCATCGTCATCGCGGATATCGGGCCGGGCGAGAGCGAAATGCTCTTTTCCCAAAACCTCGCCTGCCCGGAGTGCGGCATCTCCATGGAAGAGCTTGCGCCGCGCTCTTTTTCCTTCAACAGCCCGTTCGGCGCGTGCCCGACGTGCGCGGGGCTGGGCGTGCTGCAAAAGATCGATCCCGACCTGATTGTGCCGGACTGGGGCAAGAGCCTGAACGAAAACCCCTTCAACGTCATGGGATGGAGCAACCTTGAGCCCGGCACGCAGGCGGGCATGTTCTTTCAGGCGCTGAGCGAGAAATACGGCTTTTCGATGGATACGCCGCTGAACCGGCTTCCCAAAGAAGCGCTGGATGTGATTCTCTACGGCAGCGGGGGCGAGCCGCTGAACATCCACTACACGCGCCCCAACGGCGATTCGCACACCTTCTCCGCGTCGTTTGAAGGCGTCATTCCCACCACGGAGCGACGCGCCGCCGAAACGCAGAGCGACGCCACCAAAGCCTATTACGACGATCTGATGAGCCAGACGCCCTGCCCGGACTGCCGCGGCAAACGCCTCCGCCCTGAGATTCTGGCGGTGACGGTCGGCGGCAAATCCATTGCCGACGCCTCCGATCTGTCCGTCATCGACGCGCAGGCGTTCTTCGCTTCGCTGACCTTCGGCGAAAAGGACGGCATGATTGCCGCGCCGATTCTCAAGGAAATCAACGCCCGTCTGCGCTTCCTCATCGACGTGGGTCTGGGCTATCTGACGCTCTCCCGCGCGGCGGGCACGCTCTCCGGCGGCGAGGCCCAGCGCATTCGGCTGGCGACGCAGATCGGTTCCAGCCTTGTCGGCGTGCTCTACATTCTGGATGAGCCGTCCATCGGCCTGCACCAGCGCGACAACGCGCGGCTCATCGAGACGCTCAAGCATCTGCGCGACATCGGCAACACGCTGATCGTCGTCGAGCATGACGAGGACACCATGCTGGCCGCGGATCAAATCGTGGATATCGGCCCGGGCGCGGGCGAACACGGCGGCCAGCTCATCGCGCAGGGCACGGCGCAGGAAATCATGGCCTGCCCGGAATCGATCACGGGCGCGTTTCTTTCCGGCCGCCGCAGCATCCCCGTGCCGCTGCACCGCAAGACCCCCGCGGGCTGGCTGACGGTGCGCGGCGCGCGCGCCAATAACCTGAAAAACATCGACGTCAACATTCCGCTGGGCGTGATGGCGGTCGTCACCGGCGTATCCGGCAGCGGCAAATCCTCGCTCGTCAACGAAATCATCTACAAGACCCTCCAGCGCGACCTCAACCGCGCGCACACGCGCCCAGGCGCATGCGACGGCATCGATGGGCTTGAGCAGCTGGACAAGGTCATCGCCATCGATCAAAGCCCCATCGGCCGCACCCCGCGCAGCAACCCGGCCACCTACACCGGCCTGTTTGACATGATCCGCAAGGTCTTCGCCGCCACGCCGGAAGCCAAGGCGCGCGGCTACAAGGAGAACCGCTTCTCCTTCAACGTGCGCGGCGGGCGCTGCGAAGCCTGTTCCGGCGACGGCATTCTGCGCATCGAGATGCACTTTCTGGCGGATATCTACGTGCCGTGCGAGGTCTGCAAGGGCAAGCGCTATAACCGCGAAACGCTGGAAGTGCTCTATAAGGGCAAATCCATCGCCGACGTGCTCAATATGACCGTCGAGGAAGCACTGGACTTCTTCTCCGCCTATCCGCGCATCACGCGCAAGCTGCAAACCCTCTACGACGTGGGTCTGGGCTACATCCGGCTGGGGCAGTCCTCCACGACGCTCTCCGGCGGCGAGGCCCAGCGCGTCAAACTGGCGACCGAGCTTTCCCGCACATCGACCGGCAAGACGTTCTATGTGCTGGATGAGCCGACGACCGGCCTGCACATCGCCGACTGCGAACGGCTCGTGCGCGTGCTTCGCCAGCTCGCCCACGGCGGCAACTCCGTGCTGATTATCGAGCACAACCTCGACGTGATCAAAGCCTGCGATTACGTCATCGACCTCGGCCCTGAGGGCGGCAGCGGCGGCGGCACGCTCGTCTGCGAAGGCACGCCGGAAGACATCTGTCAATGCGAAAAGAGCTATACCGGCCAGTATCTCGCGCCCGTGCTGAAAAAGAGCCGGAGGATTGAATCGGAAGATTAAAGAAAAGCCGTTTCAAAGCAGAATGCGAAGCATTCTACGACTGAAACGGCGGCGTTCTGAAAACATATATTTTTAGACATAAAACCGCATTCCACAGAAAAACCCGCGCAAATGCTGTTTTCCGGCATTCGTGCGGGTTTTATATGCTTCTTTTATTCCTCGATGGGCTTCATTTCGCCGTTCACGATCTTCATCACATCGTCGTTCGCGCCGCCGACGACCATCTGATCGTCGCCGCTCAGACCATACTGGTCATAAACGCTGCGCAGGTCGGTCAGGCTGTACTGCATGAC
>JABLTR010054785.1_pt1 | contig 26552 bp, 18 predicted proteins | sample 7160071 | NCBI WGS metagenome assembly JABLTR01 (sample SAMN14651230, study PRJNA627086) | human gut metagenome | isolation source: feces | host: Homo sapiens | reverse complement strand
GTTGGCAGACTGTCAGTGCGCCTTCCGGGCGCAAGCAGGGAATAGTCCCTTATAGGGACAGAGCAAGCCACCCGCTAAGCGGGTGGTCTTGACTGTAAAAAAAATGTTTGGTAATGAGAAAAAAATACGGTGTTAATGATAAATAACTTTATAAAATATGTTATTTTCACTAAACTTTATAATTTATTCGGTTATTGTCAAATAACTTAAACTGTGATACATTTATACCAGTGGATGATACATATATAGGTATTGGACATTTAGATTGTACTTATGATGAGGTGACGAAATGACACTGGATAAATTAAAGACTGGAGAGTGTGGCAGGATCATCAGTGTTTGTGGTGAGGGGGAACTGAGACATCATCTTCTGGATATGGGGCTTACGCCTGGAACTGAGGTATTGCTTCGGAAAACGGCTCCTATGGGTGACCCGGTTCAATTGGTTTTGCGCGGGTATGAGCTGACGCTGCGGCTTGCGGAGGCTGCGAAGATTGAAATTGTAAAGATTGAGAAGGAACAGGCGATACCTCGTGATGATAAGAGACATATGTCTATTGCACATCCGGGAGTGGGTGAGCTTGGTAAGGCTAAGGATTACAGGAAGAACAGGATCGGAAATGTGATTGCCAAGGGTGAACCGCTCACTTTTGCACTTGCCGGTAATCAGAACTGCGGTAAGACTACACTTTTTAATCAGCTGACAGGATCGAATCAGCATGTGGGAAATTTTCCGGGAGTGACGGTAGATAAGAAGGAAGGAACGATCCGAAGGCATCCGGAGGCTACGGTAACGGATCTTCCGGGTATTTATTCCCTTTCGCCTTATTCCAATGAGGAAATTGTGACGAGAGATTTTTTGTTGAATGAGAAACCTACGGGGATTATCAATATTGTAGATGCTTCCAATATTGAGAGAAATCTCTATCTGACCATGCAGCTAATGGAGCTGGGAATTCCTATGGTCCTGGCACTGAATATGATGGATGAGGTGCGGGCCAACGGCGGTTCTGTGAGAATCAATGAACTGGAAGAAATTCTGGGAATTCCGGTAGTTCCTATTTCAGCAGTAAAGAATGAGGGAATTGATGAACTGATCGACCATGCGGTGCATGTAGCCAGATACAGAGAAGCACCTGGCAGGATTGATTTCTGTGCAGATAATCAGTCGCCCCAGGATCCGGTGGGATCTGTCCACCGATGCATTCATGCAGCCGTTCATTTAATAGAACCTTATGCGAAAAAAGCAGGACTTCCGGTGCGTTTTGCAGCAACCAAAATTGTGGAAAAAGACCCTCTTATCGGAGAACGTCTGGCTTTGCCGGATGGGGAGAAGAGAGTTCTCAATGAACTGATAGCTGTAATGGAAAAAGATGGTGGTCTTGACAGAGAAGCAGCACTTGCAAACATGAGGTTCAGTTTTATTGAACAACTTTGTGATAAAACAGTAGTAAAACCTGCTGAAAGCATAGAACATAAACGCAGCGTTGCGATTGACCGCATACTTACCGGTAAATACACAGCTATTCCCTGTTTTGTGGGAATCATGGCATTTGTGTTTGTGATGACGTTTAATTATCTTGGTGCGTGGTTGTCCGACTGGATGACCATGGGAGTAGACTGGGTGATCGGACTGATCGGAAGTGGTCTTCAGGCAGCAGGAGTCAGTACAGTGCTCCAGTCACTGGTAGTAGACGGAATTTTAAGCGGTATTGGAAGCGTGATCGGATTTTTGCCGACAATTGTTACATTGTTTTTCTTTTTGTCCATTCTGGAAGACACAGGATATATGGCGAGGGTTGCATTTGTAATGGATAAGCTTCTTCGCAAAATCGGACTCTCAGGAAGAAGCTTTGTACCGATGCTTATCGGATTCGGATGTTCTGTGCCGGCAATTATGGCAACAAGAACACTGTCCAGTGAAAGAGACCGTAAGATGACTATTTTGTTGACACCTTTTATGAGCTGTAGCGCGAAGCTTCCTATTTACAGTCTTCTTACCAGTGCATTCTTTCCGAAACAGTGGCGTGGTATTGTAATGCTCAGCCTGTATTTTGCAGGAATTCTCTGTGGAATCCTTTATGCACTGATTCTGAAAAAGGCCCGGTTTAAGGGTGAACCGGTACCTTTTGTCATGGAACTTCCGAATTACCGCCTTCCTTCATCCAAAAGTGTTGGACAGCTGATATGGGAAAAGGCGAAAGGATTTATTCAGAAAGCTTTTACAATTATTTTTGCGGCAACCCTGATCGTGTGGTTCCTGGAGAATTTTGATGCAAGCTTACATCTAGTATCCAGTGCAGATCAGAGTCTTCTGGCAAAAGTAGGAAGCATTGTGGCTCCGCTTTTTGCTCCGCTTGGATTTGGTGACTGGAGAGTATCCACAGCACTGATCACAGGATTTATGGCAAAAGAGAGCGTTGTTTCTACTCTGACAGTGCTTCTTGGGGGAAAAACAGCTCTTTTGACAACCTTATTTACACCGTTCACAGCTTATGTATTTCTGATCTTTACACTTCTCTATACTCCATGTGTTGCAGCTATTGCAACTGTACGGAGAGAGATGGGAACTGTACGGGCAGCCCTTGGGATCGCACTTTTACAGTGTACAACTGCCTGGGTCGTGGCCTTTGTAGTGCATGGTATCGGAATGCTGCTGGGATTCTGATATATTATTTATGACTCTCTACAAATCGCAGAAAACACTCTGCCGATGATGTGAGAGTCATATTTTTTTTGCAGGCAATTCCAATTGATAGTTTATCCAGTCCGTTAATTGGGACAGCAACAAGAGAAGGCTGCCGAAAAAGATGGAAGCTGCTTTCTGCAAGCAGGCTGATCCCTTCCCCGATTTCCACTGCACTGACAATGGATTCTGCACGTGCAGTACGCAGGATCTGCGGATGGATGCCTGCATTGTGAAAACTGTGCATACATAGTCTGTAAATAGAGGTGTGCGGCGGCATCAGGATAAAGGAATCTCGTTTCAGCTCTGTAAGGTTAAGAGATTTTTTTGCAGAAAGAGGATGTCCGGCTGGAAGGACAGCAACCAGTCGGTCTTCTGCAAGAAGATGAAAAGTATAAAGATCAGGGTCTACCATGTTTTTCCGAATAAAAACCAGCTGGAAATGATCATTTTCAAGCCCTGTCATCAGTTCCTGGTCTTCTACCTCTTTCAGGGAAAAAGGAATCTCCGGGTGCTCAGAGCAGAAACTGTGGATCTGAGAAGTCAGATGATACTGGGAAAGAAACGGAAGTGTCCCGATATGGAGTGCCTGAGTTTCATTATCCTTAAAATAGGATACTGCTTTCAGGGAACGATGATACTGTCTGGATATTTTCAGTGCCTCTTTATAAAAAAAATCTCCAGCAGGAGTTAGGACGGCAGAACGCTTGCTTCTGTCCCATAAAACGAGATCCAGTTCTTTTTCCAGTTTCATGATCTGCTTGGAAAGCGCAGACTGGGAAATATGCATTGCTTCCGCAGCTTCAAAAAAAGTCCGGGACTGAGCTGCGCAGATAAAGTAATCAATTTGTTCGAAAGTCATAGGTAATACCTGCCTTTTGAGAAATAAACAATTGTTGATGGTCGAGAAGATAACATGAACCAATCATTCCATATTGGAAACAATTATAGCATAGAAAGAATTGATTTACCATGTGGAAAAGAGATAAAATGTTTGCAGGAATGAAGAATATACAGGAGGTTTATTATGGCAGCGAAGGTAAGAGATTTAAGGAGTGCACTTGCACTTTTGGAAGAAATGCCGGATCAGCTGATCGAGACTGACGTGGAAGTTGATCCAATGGCAGAGCTTGCAGGTGTATATCGTTATGTAGGAGCAGGTGGAACTGTAAAACGTCCTACAAAAGAAGGTCCGGCCATGATCTTCAATAATGTGAAAGGACACCCGGATGCAAAAGTAGCAATCGGACTTCTGGCAAGCCGAAAACGAGTGGCCGCTTTATTGGATACTGAGTCTGAAAATCTTGGAAAGATGCTCTGCAAAAGTGTGGAGAATCCTGTTCCACCCGTAGATTTTACAGGAGATGCACCATGCCAGCAGGTGGTACATAAAGCAACAGATCCGGAGTTTGACCTTTACAAACTGGTACCTGCGCCGACCAATACACCAGATGATGCAGGTCCGTACATTACACTTGGCATGTGTTATGCCACACATCCGGATACAGGCGTTCATGATGTGACGATCCATCGCCTTTGTATTCAGGGAAAAGATGAGCTTTCCATCTTTTTTACACCGGGAGCCAGACATATCGGAGCTATGGCAGAGCGCGCAGAGGAGTTAGGACAGAAACTTCCGATTTCCATCAGCATAGGAGTAGATCCGGCGATTGAGATCGGTTCCTGTTTTGAGCCGCCTACAACACCGCTTGGATATGATGAGCTCTCCGTAGCAGGGGCACTTCGCGGAGAACCTGTAGAACTTTGTAAATGCGTTACAGTTAATGAGAGAGCAATCGCAAATGCAGAATATGTTATTGAGGGAGAAGTGATCCCGGGTGTGCGTGTAAAAGAAGACCAGAACAGCAATACCGGTTATGCAATGCCGGAATTTCCGGGATACACAGGTCCTGCAAGTGACCAGTGCTGGCTGATCAAGGTTACAGCGGTAACACATCGTGAACATCCGATCATGCAAACCTGCATCGGACCAAGCGAGGAGCATGTATCTATGGCCGGAATTCCTACAGAAGCCAGCATTTACGGTATGGTGGAAAAAGCAATGCCGGGAAGACTTCAGAATGTATACTGCAGCAGTGCAGGCGGTGGAAAATATATGGCAGTCCTTCAGTTTAAGAAGCTTTCTCCAAGTGACGAGGGAAGACAGCGTCAGGCTGCACTTCTTGCATTTTCTGCATTCAGTGAGCTGAAGAATGTATTTCTTGTTGATGAAGATGTGGACTGTTTTGACATGAATGATGTGCTCTGGGCTATGAATACAAGATTCCAGGGTGATGTGGATGTGATAACCATTCCAGGTGTAAGATGCCATCCGCTTGATCCATCTAATGATCCGGCATTTTCCCCGGGTATCAGGGATCATGGAATTGCATGCAAGACTATTTTTGACTGTACTGTGCCATATGATCTGAAAGCTTGTTTCCACAGAGCACGTTTTATGGAGTTGGATCCTGAGAAATGGACAAAAAAATGAAAAAAAGAATTGTAGTTGGTGCGACAGGTGCAAGTGGCCTGCCGCTCCTTGTAAAATGCCTGGAGATCATCAGGGAGAATCCGGATTATGAATCATATCTGATTATGAGTTCCAGTGCAGAATTAACACTCTGTCAGGAGACAACTCTTACGCCGGAGGATGTAAAGAAACTGGCAGATTACACTATGTCACCAGAAGAGATCGGAGCAAAACCTGCCAGCGGGTCTTTTAAGACAGAAGGAATGCTGATCGTTCCCTGCAGCATGAAAACCATAGCGGGAATACACAGCGGCTATGCGGATAATCTTATTCTTCGTGCAGCGGATGTGACGATCAAAGAGCAGAGAACGTTAGTGCTGGCTGCCAGGGAGACACCGCTTAGTGGTATTCACCTTCGAAATCTCTATGAGCTTTCCATGCTGACTGGTGTGAGGATCATTCCGCCGATGATGACCTTTTATCATAAGCCTGCGACGATTGATGATATGGTGTATCATGTTGCAGCGAAGCTTTTGGAGCCTTTTGGAATCGAAGCAAAGGAGTACCGAAGATGGAATGGATTGTAAGAGAGTGTGTGGATGCCGCGGGATGCCCGCTGGAGATTAGTGCTGCTTTCGTAGGCGCAGATGTTCTTGTTTGTCTTCAGGGGGGAGATCAGCCGCATATTGGATGTGTTGTTCAGACAGAACCCAGGGAGTCTCTCACTGGAAATGGCAGTGTGAGTGCGACTTCTTCAGTCTTGAATTATCCGGGGCATAAGGACGAGGTTATTTGCAGGTATGTGGCAGAGAAAGTTTCCGGGGAATTGAACAGGAGAGTTGTCTGTACGGGAGGATTTCATAAAGATAGGATTACGGCTGAGGAAATCAGGGAGGTGCAGATAGTGTTGGAGACTGTGACAGAAAAGATAGTTGGGCAGTTGCGATAGGGCTGCCGGCCTATTTTTTCTCAAATATATTTTCTCTGGTTATATTCTTAGCCCATTTTCCACTGAGATATCTTTTAATAACCCAGGGACACTTCACAAACTCATCGGTACAGAGGAGAAAATAAACCCAGAGTACCGGCAGCTTCAGTACGAATGCAGCAAAGAATCTAAGGGGTACTGCATATACCCACATATCAATGGTATCGCAGATCAGTCCGAATTTCGTATCACCGCTAGCACGGAATACACCTGCGATCACAGTCAGCTTTAAAGTTTTGGAAGCATATCGCCTGGATCTTTCCAGATCTCCCTGTCCCATTACATTGCCAAGAAGAATGCCTCCTGCACTTGCGATTCCGAAACAGAAAACATTGCCGATATTACGGACAACCACAACCAGGGAATTGGCGGCAACTGCATCTGTTCCAAGATGTCCAAGGATCACGGAATACATGGAAAAACCAACACTCCATGCGATATCGTTGCCAGGGATACTGCGGAGATAGATGATTGGCCTACGAAGTTCAGCAGTATGAACATTGCGAAATTCGCAGAAACTGTAACTATGTCAGCTTTTGTAAAGAATAAAAAAGCGAATATAGTTGCACGATAACATAGTTTGCAGGCAGTGTTAATCAGCAAATTGTGAAATTGTTTAAACAACTTACGGGAAAATGACGAAGTAAATAATACCGTTTTATGCAAAAAAATGTATAAAAAATCATATCACCGGTTGTTGAGATTTCCAATCCGTGATACACTGAATGCAAATCGTGAGCCAATCATGTTCATGAACATACAGCAAAGCGGAACAGAGATATCCGCCTTGCGAATGATATTTTCAGAGAAAGAGGAGTAAAGCACATGCCAGTTTTTGATTTCAGTGCAGCACCGGCAGATAATAATGAGAAAAAAAGCCAGTGCACATATACAACATTCCATTCCAATGAAACAACAGCAACACCGGAGAAACCGGTGCTGATCCTAGATAACAGCAAGAGAGAGTGGAAACATCATTCCTGCGGATATTTTTCAAATCCGGCGAAACAGACAGCTTTTGAGTTTAAAGAAGATGACGGTGTTTTTCCGGCAGATATCCGAAAGATTGATTCCCGTTTCACAAGCCTGATCAAATGGCTCGGGGAAAACCACATCAACATCCGCCTTTCCGGAAAGAATACAGATGAAGGATATGCAGTCTACAAGATCCGGGAGATTGCGTTTGGCGGAGGAACCAAGCTTTCTGCTGAGGATGGATTTCTTCAGTTTATGATCGACCGTCTTTTTGCAAGTAGCGCACCTGCAGAAGGAAAGGAGGATGATGAGGAGGATGAGGACGGCGATGATATGAAGCTGACCAGCATCCAGAGTATCACGGATTTTATGACCTGTGCGGGAAAGACCATGCCTGACAACATCCGTCTCTGGGCAAGACGTAATCTTGCAGTTGCCCGTTCTCACGAGGTTTCCCAGGAGGAGAGACGTCATGCACAGCGTGCACTTTCTATTATGATGAACATTCAGTGGAAGCATAATTATTTTGAATCCATTGATCCCGAGGAAGCACGTCGTATCCTGGATGAGGAACTTTATGGAATGGAGCGTGTAAAACAGAGGATCATTGAGACGATCATCCAGATCAACCGTACCCATACACTTCCTGCATACGGACTTCTTCTTGTGGGACCGGCAGGAACCGGTAAATCTCAGATTGCCTATGCAGTTGCAAGAATCCTCAAGATGCCGTGGACAACACTGGATATGAGTTCCATCAACGATCCGGAGCAGCTGACAGGAAGTTCCCGTGTCTATGCCAATGCGAAACCTGGAATCATTATGGAAGCTTTCTCCATGGCAGGAGAGTCCAACCTTGTATTTATCATTAACGAGCTTGACAAGGCTGCATCAGGAAAAGGTAACGGAAATCCGGCAGATGTGCTCCTGACTCTTCTGGATAATCTTGGGTTTACAGACAATTATATGGAATGCATGGTTCCGACTGTTGGCGTTTATCCGATCGCGACAGCCAATGACAAAGCTCAGATCAGTGCACCTCTGATGTCCCGTTTTGCAGTGATCGACATTCCGGATTACACACCGGAAGAAAAGAAGATCATATTTTCAAGATTTGCACTTCCGAAAGTGCTGAAACGCATGAGTCTGAAACAGGAAGAGTGTATTGTAACAGAGGAAGCACTGGATGCAGTAATCGAAAAATTTGCAGATACCACAGGAATCCGTGACCTTGAGCAGGCAGCAGAGCACATTGCGGCAAATGCACTGTATCAGATCGAAGTGGATCATGTAAAAGCTGTTACCTTTACATCTGAGATGGTAAGAGATCTTCTTGATTAAAAATATCAGGATAATATCGCAATCAGGGATTGCCTCCGGCGAAGGAAAAGAGTATAATGGAATAAATATATGTGCGCGTGAACGCAAAATGCAAAAACAAACGCTTGGAGGATAAGATATGGCAGTTACATTACAGCAGATTGCAGAAGCTGCGGGGGTTTCAAGAGGTACTGTGGACAGAGCATTGAACAACCGCGGCCGCATCCGTCCTGAAGTAGAAGAGAAGATCAAGAGGATCGCCCAGGAAATGGGATATCAGCCCAGTCGTGCAGGCCGTGCCCTTGCTATGGCGAAACGAAAGATCCGGATCGGTGTGATCCTTCAGTATATGAAAACACCTTTTATGCAGCAGGTTTTAAAAGGAGTTATGACAGCTAAAGAAGAGGTAGAGAGCTTTGGCGGAACAGTAAAGATCTATGAGATCGAAGGTGTGGAACCTGAGAAAGTAATGGCGGCTATGGAAGAGCTGAGAGAAGAAGGGTTTAATGGAATTGCCATGACTCCGTCTGAAGATCAGCTTCTGAAAGCTAGGATCAATCAGTACAGTGAAGAATATGGGATTCCTGTGGTAACATTTAATGCGGATCTGGAAGACACAAAGAGGCTTTGTTTTGTGGGCCAGGATACATTTCAGTCCGGCCGTGCGGCGGCAGGCCTGATGAATGAGATGACAGGTGGAAAAGGACAGGTGGTCATTATTTCAGGACAGGTGGCCAACCCTGGACTTATCAGCAGGCAGAAAGGTTTTACTACGGAGATCAAGGATAGCTTTCCAGGGCTTGAGGTCGTTGATATACGATATTCTTATGATGATGAGTGGGTTGCATCCAAGATCGTGGAAGAACTTCTGGAGATTTATCCGGAACTTACCGGTATTTATATCACGGGTCATGGTGTAAAGGGTGTTTGCCAGACTTTGAAGAAACTGGAAAAAAACAGCTCCATACATGTGATCGCCAATGATTTTCTGGAAGAAAATAAAAAATGGCTTCAGGATGGCACAATCAATTTCCTGATCGGGCAGGATGCAGCAGTTCAGGGTCATTCACCTGTAATGATCCTGTTTCAGCTTCTGTTTGACAGTAAAAAGCCGGAGAAGGAATTTCAGTATACAGATATTGTGATCCGAACGAAATACAATATGAGCTGAACCGAAGCTGATAATAAATGAGGGAACTTAGATGAATTATAAAAATGTAAAAATTGCAGAGGGTGCCAGGATTGCCAGGCAGTCTGTGATCGTAGGTGATGTAACGATTGGGCGTGACAGCTGCGTGCTGTACTATGCAGTGATCCGGGGTGATGATGCTCCGGTTGTGATTGGTGAGGAGACTAACATTCAGGAAAACTGTACTATCCATGTCAGCCACAACATGCCGACCCATATTGGAAATAATGTCACAATAGGACATAACGCGGTAGTTCACGGCTGCACCATCGGAGACCGCACCCTGATCGGGATGGGTGCGGTGCTTCTTGATGGCGCGAAGATTGGCAGTGACTGCATCATAGGTGCAGGAAGTCTTGTTACCAAAAATACCGTGATTCCCGACGGTTCTCTTGTAATGGGAAATCCGGCAAAAATCAAACGTAATCTTACCTGGGAAGAGAAACTTGGGATTATGGAAAACAGCAAGGAATATCTTACTGCGTCTGAGGAAATGAAGAACCAGGAAATATTGTAAAACATTTATGATATTACCCGGATCGGATAAATTCCTTTTAATTTTTATTTATCAATTACTTCAATTGGTGTATCATCCCGGGCATCCAGATCATTGATATATTTCTTTGTTTCCTTTACGATTACATTGGACAGAAGCAGTACCGCGATCAGGTTTGGAATGGCCATCAGTGCATTCAGGATATCAGCGATTGTCCATACCAGATTCAGGGAGATCACCGGTGCAATGGCAGCTACCACAATGTACAGCACACGATAAGGGATGAGCCCTTTTTTTCCGGAAAAATACTCTACACATCGTTCACCGTAGTACGCCCAGCCAAGAACTGTTGAATAGGCAAAAGAAATAATTCCGACAACCAGGATCACAGGGCCAAGTACAGGGATCTGCTGAAAAGCGAGAGTTGTGAGAACACCGCCATCTGTGATATTGCCCATATCAATAGAAGGATTTTTCATAATGCTGGTGACAAGAACAAGGCCTGTCATGAGGCAGACAACAACGGTATCCCAGAAAGTTCCGGTGCTGGAAACAAGAGCCTGACGGACAGGATTTCTTGTCTGGGCAGCAGCGGCAGCAATAGGAGCAGAACCCATACCGGATTCATTGGAAAAAAGTCCTCTTGCGATTCCATACTGCATGGCCATCATAATGCCTCGTCCAACAAGACCACCTGCAGCAGCACCCGGGGTAAATGCCAGTTTACAGATGGTTTTTACTGCAGGAATAATAAAGTCAGAATTGATTCCCAGGATGATGATGCATCCGATCACATAGAAAAAAGCCATAAACGGAACAAGACGTTCACAGACAGTTGCAATGGATTTGATTCCGCCGAAAATAACAAGGGCAGTGAGAATGGCAACTGCAATTCCGATCGCTGCAGGCGGGATGTGAAGATTTTCATTGCATACTGTTGCAATGGCATTAACCTGTGTGGCACATCCGATACCAAAAGAAGCGAAACCTCCGAAGAATGCAAAGAGAAGGCCCAGCCAGCGCATATTCAGGCCACGTTCCAGTGCATACATGGCACCGCCCTGCATACGTCCGTCTTTTGTTTTGACACGGTATTTTACTGCAATAAGGGATTCACTGTATTTGGTAGCGATTCCGAAAACACCGGTAAGCCAACACCACAGTACCGCACCAGGGCCGCCAAGTGCAATGGCCGTTCCGACACCAATGATATTTCCCGTTCCGATAGTGGAAGCCAGAGCAGTTGTCAGAGCGCCAAACTGGCTGACTTCGCCTTCGGAATCTGTGTCCTTGGTAACTGACAGGCGGATGGCAGTGCCGATCTTTCGCTGGATCACTCCGGTACGGATTGTCATAAAAATATGCGTTCCCAGAAGCAAAATGATCATCCACCAGCCCCACACCAGACTGTCTATCTGGTTTATTACATTTCCGATTGCATTCATCATAGAAATCTCCTCCCTTTCTCAAAGCGAAATTCCTGCAGAAATAACATAAGGGCGTACAGACACAGGAAAACATGTGCTGTACGCCCTTGTACGTTACGCTCTTTTGTTGTAGTTATTACGATGATTATACAGGAATCCAAAACAGGATGCAACTGAAAAAACAGAAATTACGCCGAAAATTTGTGGCAAGTGTTTGGTGATTTTCTCAAGGATCAGTTCCGTGAACAGGATCTACGAAAGTATGAGATCATAATTACAGAATAAAAAGAAAACCTGCATTTTCTTTGCTGTGAAAAAGTTATCACGGCAAAGAAAATGCAGGATATTTTTATGCTTCCGGGATTTTCTGAATGATCGTTCTGTTTATAACGACCAAGAATATAACTGATACGATCAGTGAGCAAATCTCAGCGATCGGGAATGACCACCATACTGCATGGAGTCCGCCGATAGAAGATAGAATATATGCTGCAGGTACCAGTACGACCAGCTGACGCATAATGGATACGATCATGCTGAAAATAGCTTTTCCAAGAGCCTGGAAAACAGTTCCTGCAATAATGCAGAACCATGCGATCAGATAATGGATTCCAATAATACGCAGGGCTGGAATTCCGATAGCAAGCATATCTTCAGATGCACTGAACAGCCCCAGGAGAGTCTTTGGTATAAACTCAAAGGCAAGGAAGCCGATGAAGGTAAAACAGAATGCGATAAACATGCTGACTTTGACAGTCTGGATCATACGTTTTCTATGACGTGCGCCGTAGTTATAGGCGATGATCGGTGTGATACCGTTATTGAGGCCAAATACAGGCATAAAGAAAAAGCTCTGCAGTTTAAAGTAAACGCCAAATACAGCGGTTGCTGTTACTGTAAAGTTTACCAGGATCAGGTTCATGGAATAGGTCATGACAGAGCTGATGGACTGCATGATAATGGATGGAATACCTACTGCATAAATATGACCGATAATCTGCGGCTCCGGGCGGAAGCCATGGAAACTGAGACGGACCTCATGATTAAATTTATGGTTGCAAAACCCGGCAACGATACAGGCGATACACTGACCAATCACAGTGGCAACAGCAGCACCTGTTACGCCCATTTTCGGAGCACCAAGAAGACCAAAGATCAGGATCGGGTCAAGGATGATGTTTGTGATGGCACCGCATAACTGGGAGGTCATGCTGAAAATGGTTTTTCCGGTGGATGTAAGCAGTCGTTCAAAGAAGAACTGACCAAAAAGGCCAAAGGAAAAGATCATAACTGTGCTTAAGTATTCGATTCCGAATTTTATGATCTCAGGATCGGAACTGTGTAGCTGGCTGGCATAAAAAGGTTTTACTACAGTAAGTCCAAGAACCAGGAATACCAGATAGCTTAATGCGTAAAGAAAAGCTGCATTGCTGGCTGTGCGGTTGGCTTTGTCAAAATTCTTTTCCCCAAGTGATTTGGAAAGCAGCGCGTTCATACCAACTCCGGTTCCGGCACCTACCGCAATAAGAAGTGTCTGCAGCGGGAAAGCCATGGAAACTGCAGTCAGTGCATTCTCGGACAGCATGGCTACAAAGACGCTGTCCACAATGTTGTATAAAGCCTGCACCAGCATGGAGATCATCATAGGCAGGGACATGTTCAGCACAAGCTTCCCTACGGGCATTGTGCCCATCTTGTTTTCTGCTATGGGAGCAGATGTACTTTTTTGATTCATATTTCCTCCGGTTTAGTGTTTGATAAATATTGGCTAAATAGTGCAGCGGACAAAGAATATCCGCTGCACTATCTAATTGGATATATTAGCATGAAAATGGACAGCTTTCAATAGTGAAATAAGGTGTCCTGTGAAACAGGCATTTTTTCTTTCTGGAAATCAACTGCTGCAGAACGGTTCTGTGATGAAAAATAAGAGGCATTTTTAAGCATTAAAATGGTAATGTTTTTCTTGTGTACAGTGGAACATGAGAGTATAATAACATTACATTAATGCTTTGGAATAAGTGTAAAAGCTATAATAGGAAAATCGGCAAAGCAGACGAAAGTCTGTGACGCAAAGCTACAGGGCCTGTAAAATGGTCGCCAGTTGCATGAAATGGTGTGCGCTGTCTGTGGGACAGCGCTTTTTTTGACGATGTCATTTCATAAACATAACCATAATGATTTTAGCAGGAATTTAAGTTTGAAAAAATAGCAGGAGATAGAAGGAAAATGAAAGGAAAAAGAGTGATCGCAGGCATTCTGCTTGTGGGAATTTTAGCGGTCATCCTGACAGGGTGTAAAAATACAGACAGCAGTAAAAAAGAAACCGAAAAGCCGGTCATAACGCTTGGAAGCGACAGTTATCCGCCATACAATTACCTGAATGAGGATGGTGTACCGACAGGTATAGATGTAGAACTGGCTACAGAAGCCTTCAAAAGAATGGGCTATCAGGTGAATGTTGTCCAGATTGACTGGGAAGAGAAAAAAGAACTGGTGGAGAGCAGAGAGATTGATTGTATCATGGGCTGCTTTTCCATGGAAGGACGCCTTGATGATTACCGTTGGGCAGGACCATACATAGCAAGCCGTCAGGTGGTAGCAGTAAACGAGAGCAGCGATATTTATAAGCTGAGCGACCTGGAGGGAAAGAATCTTGCAGTCCAGTCTACAACCAAACCGGAAGGCATCTTTCTGAACCGTACGGATGAAAGAATCCCAAAGCTTGGAAATCTGATCAGTCTTGGTCACAGGGAACTGATCTATACGTTTCTGGGGAAAGGGTATGTGGATGCAGTTGCCGCACATGAGGAATCAATTGTCCAGTATATGAAAGATTATGATGCAAGCTTCCGTATCCTGGGAGAACCTCTGATGATCACCGGGATAGGAGTTGCTTTTGCAAAAAATGATGACAGAGGAATCTGTGAGCAGTTGGAACAGACTCTGGAAGAAATGCGTCAGGATGGTACATCCCTGAAAATTATTGGAAAATATCTGGATGATCCGGAGAAATATCTGGAGGTGGATGATCTTGGATATTAAGAGAAAGACAAAAGAAAAACGAATCCAGCTGGTTGGCGGTCTGATTGGAATTTGTGTGGCTGTAGTTTCTCTGGTTTATTTTTTTCATGCGGAAAAAGCGGAAGCAGAGAAAAGGATGGTAGAGATTGTAAACTATGTCAAAGTGCAGTGCTCAACCTATACCCATTATATTGAGTCTTCGGAATCAAAAAGTCTCCTCCGTGCCATTGAAAGTGCCAGACAGATGAGTACAAATATTAATATGGAAACAGAAAACGGAGGTCAGTTAAGCCGGAATTTTCTGAAAGAAAATATTCAGACTCTCTGGGTGGATGGTATCCTTGTGCTGAATACAGCATGGATGAATCTCTGAGCGATGAGATTACAGAGTATCTGCAAAAAGACATTATCATGGATTTTGCAGGATATGAAGAAAGAACTTATTCAGAACGGTTTACCAGGGGAGACGGGTCTCGTATTGACATTGCAGCCTGTGCCAGAAAAGATGCACCGGGTATCGTTGCAGTTTATTATTATACACCACCGGAATTTATCAGAAATTATACACTGACGATACAGGGTCTTTTAAATGGCTATAGTGTCCAGAAAGATGGAACGATTATTGTTGCCGACAATGGGATAGTTGTTGCCAGCAATGATGATAGCCTGTTGGGACAGAATACAGCCGGCAACGAAGTTGTTCAGGCAATGAAAAAGCATACAGATAGTCAGCACATTTATCATTTGAAGAATGAAGGAACCGGATGTTATGGAATTATGCTGAAGCAGCGTGATTACTATATTTATGCGTATCTTCAGGATACGGAAGTATTCCATAATCTTCCATTAAGTGTGACAGGTGTCATTTTTCTTTATTTCCTGATATTCAGTATATTCCTGTTCTGGGGATACAAAACTAATCAGGCACATCAGAAACAGGAGCTGGAAAAAGAGGAAAAATATAAAGATGAGCTTCTGATAGCAGCAAAAAAGGCAGAGGCAGCCAATCGGGCGAAGACAGAATTTCTTCAAAGGATGAGTCATGATATCCGTACACCGATCAATGGAATCTGCGGCATGGTCGATATTGCTGACCATTATGCCGACGATGTGGAGAAACAGTCAGAATACAGGGAAAAAGTCAAATCGGCTTCTCATCTGTTGTTGGAAATGCTAAACGATGTTTTGGATATGAGTAAACTGGAGTCTGGAGAAGTGACGCTGGAAGAAATTTCCTTAAATCTGAGCTGTATTTTTGAGGAAGTACTTGTTGTGATCAAGCAGATGGCAGCAGAACGGAATATCCGTATCATTTGGGAAGAAAAAGAAATCATACACTGGAATCTTATTGGAAGTCCGAGTCATATGAAACGTATTCTGATGAACATCCTGTCAAATGCAGTGAAATATAACAAAGAAAATGGAGATATCTATATCAGTTGCAGGGAAATTGTGTCGGATCAGCCAGAAATGACGACGATAGAATTTACCTGCCGGGATACTGGAATCGGGATGACAGAAGCATTCCAGAAACAGATTTTTGAACCATTTGCACAGGAACACACAGGAAGCCGCACAAGATTTGCAGGAACAGGTCTGGGAATGCCGATCACAAAGAAGCTGATCGAGAAAATGGGTGGAACCATTACCTTTGAAAGTGAAGAAGGTGCAGGAACTACATTTGTGATCCGGGTTCCGTTCCGGATTGATACAGACAAGGGCTGCAGATCTGAAATCGAAGAAAAACCGGGAGTTTCTATCAGTGGATTGCGTATTCTTCTGGCAGAAGATAATGAGATGAACATGGAAATCGCAGAATTTGTGCTTCAGAATGAAGGTGCTGTCGTGACCAAAGCATGGAATGGACAGGAAGCTGTTGAAATATTTGGAAAAAGCAGACCTGATGAATTTGATGTGATTCTTATGGATATCATGATGCCGGTCATGAATGGTTATGAAGCAACAAAGAGAATCCGCTCTCTGGACAGAGAGGATGCAAAGGTGATTCCGATCATTGCAATGACAGCAAATGCGTTCACGGAGGACAGAATGAGAGCAAAAGAAGCAGGGATGAATGAACATATTGCCAAGCCCGTTGATGTGGAATTACTGGTAAAGGTAATTTATGAATGGGTGAATCGGTGAAAGACAATTTAAGAAAGGGAAGACGTAATGAAAAAGAAAAAATGGAACAGAGTTTTGTCTGTACTTTTGGCGATGATGACAGCTATATCACTTTTGTCAGGCTGTGGTGGTAAAAGTGTGGAAAAAGAAGATGCAGAAACGATTACAGTGTATCTGTGGAGCACAAGCCTGTATGAGAAATATGCACCATATATCCAGGAACAGCTCCCGGATATCAACATTGAATTTGTAGTAGGCAATAATGACCTGGATTTTTATAAGTTTCTTAAGGAAAACGGTGGATTGCCGGACATTATAACCTGCTGTCGCTTTTCCCTACATGATGCCAATCCCCTGAAAGACAGTCTTATGGATCTTTCCACAACTAATGCGGCAGGCGCTGTCTATGATACATACCTCAACAATTTTATGAATGAGGATGGCAGCGTAAACTGGCTTCCTGTGTGTGCGGATGCACATGGATTTGTGGTTAATAAAGATCTTTTTGAAAAATATGATATTCCTCTTCCGACAGACTACGAAAGCTTTGTCTCTGCCTGCCAGGCATTTGAGAAAGTGGGTATCCGCGGGTTTACGGCAGATTATTATTATGATTATACCTGTATGGAAACACTGCAGGGGCTGTCAGCATCAGAGCTGTCTTCTGTGGACGGACGTAAGTGGCGCACCACCTACAGTGATCCGGATAATACAAAGAGAGAAGGTCTGGACAGTACAGTCTGGCCGGAGGCTTTTGAACGTATGGAACAGTTTATCCAGGATACAGGTCTGAGTCAGGACGATCTGGATATGAATTATGATGATATAGTTGAGATGTACCAAAGTGGTAAGCTTGCCATGTACTTCGGCAGCTCTGCCGGTGTAAAAATGTTTCAGGATCAGGGTATTGACACAACATTTCTTCCATTCTTTCAGGAAAACGGTGAAAAGTGGCTGATGACTACACCATATTTCCAGGTAGCCTTAAACCGTGATCTGACACAGGATGAGACACGTCGAAAGAAAGCAATGAAGGTACTGAATACAATGCTTTCAGGAGATGCACAGAACCGGATCATTAGTGATGGACAGGATCTGTTAAGCTACAGTCAGGATGTGGATATTCATCTTACGGAATATCTGAAAGATGTGAAATCTGTGATTGAAGAAAACCATATGTATATCCGCATTGCGTCAAATGATTTTTTCTCTGTTTCCAAGGATGTGATTTCTAAGATGATCTCGGGAGAATACGATGCAGGGCAGGCCTATCAGTCATTTAATTCTCAGCTGCTTGAGGAGAAATCCTCTTCTGAGAGTATTGTACTGGATTCACAGAAGTTTTATTCCAACCGTTTTCATAGCAGTGGAGGAAATGCAGCATATTCTGTTATGGCAAACACTCTGCGTGGCATTTATGGGACGGATGTGCTGATCGCAACCGGAAACAGCTTTACGGGAAACGTGCTGAAAGCTGGTTATACGGAAAAAATGGCGGGAAGCATGATCATGCCAAACAGTCTTTCAGCTTACAGTAGCAAGATGAGCGGAGCCGAACTGAAAGAGACTGTGAAAAATTTTGTAGAAGGCTACCAGGGAGGCTTCATGCCGTTTAACCGTGGCTCTCTGCCTGTGGTCAGTGGAATTTCTGTGGAAGTCAAAGAAACAGAGGATGGTTATACATTGAGTAAAGTTACGAAGAACGGAAAAAAAGTTCAGGATAATGATACTTTTACAGTAATCTGTCTTGCGATACCAAAACACATGGAAGCTTATCCCACAGATGACAATATTGTATTTGACGGAGAGGATACTTTTGTGAAAGATACCTGGACAGGATATATTTCAGATGGTGATGCCATTCTTGCAGAGCCTGAAGACTACATGACTCTGAGGTGAGAAGAATGGATATTAAGAATCATGATACAGACAGAAGGAAGCCTGTTATGAGAAAAGGATTCAGGATATCTGTCTTTATAGCTGTTTCTCTTGGAATTATTCTGATGGTTTTTCGATATTTCGGATTTGTGTCGAAAACTGTTTATGAGGAAAGTGTTTCTCATCTGACGGAGGTTTTTCATCAGTCTGATAATATGCTGAGGGAACTGGCAAATAAGAATCTGACCTATCTTCATATGTGGGGTGAGAATCTGCAGAATACATTCGGTGAAAACGAAATTCGTAATTACATCGAGAAAGCGCAGGAAGATGCCGGATTTTTGGATTTCTATTTTCTGTCAGCTGACGGGAACTATAAGATGGTAACAGGGGAAACAGGTTTCCTTGGATTACAGGAAAATATTGAAGAGGAGATTCGACAGGGAAATGATGTGATAACGAATGCAGCAGTTCCCGGAAAATCCCAGCTGCTTATTTTTGCCACTCCCAGGGCTCATGGAAGCTATCAGGGATTTGAATATGATGCCATTGCCATTGCCTATGAAAACGATGATATCGTAGATGTACTGGATATTTCTGCTTTCAATGGAAATGCAAAGAGCTATGTTGTTCATCCGGATGGCCGTGTTGTGGTCGATCATTCCTTTGAGTCATGGGGAAATACGTATAATTTTCTGGGAGTTCTGAGAGAGCATTCCAATATGTCTGAGAAAGAGATTCTTGAACTTTCGGAGAAGTTTAAAGCGGGCCATACCGATGCGATGATGATAAATCTGGATGGAAGAGATTATTATCTGGTCTATGAAAAATCGGATATTCAGGACTGGATGTTTCTGGGACTTGTAAAGGCAGATATCATCAATGCCAGTATGAACAGCCTGCAGCGTAGCACGATAGTCCTTGTGGGGGCAGTCGTACTCTGTATTGCCGCCTTCCTTATCAGTCTTGTTATTCAAAAAAGCAGGACAAGCCTTAAGAAAAAGGATACGGAGATCCTGTACAGAGATGAGCTGTTTCAAAAGCTTTCAATGAATGTGGATGACGTTTTCCTGATGCTGGATGCAAAAACATATCAGGCAGATTATGTCAGCCCAAATGCGGAAAAACTGTTGGGTGTTACGGTAGAACAGATATGCAAAGATGTTTGGACCCTGGGAAAACTAAATCCCGGGGAAGCTGATGATCTGGAGAAGAATTATCTGGAGGGAATCCAGGTTCATGAACAGAGGGAATGGGATTTCGAATATGTTCATCAGAAAACCGGGGAAAAACGCTGGTTTCATAATGTTGCAATGGGCAGCGAGGTAAACGGAAAAAAGAAATATATCCTGGTTCTGTCAGATCGTACCTCTGACAGAAAAATGAACCAGGCGCTTTCTGAGGCAGTCCGTGCTGCGGAGACTGCAAACAAGGCAAAGAGCACCTTCCTTTCCAATATGTCTCACGATATCCGGACACCAATGAATGCGATCATTGGTTTTACCACACTGGCTGTAAGCAACATTGATGATAAAGAAAGGGTAAGGGATTATCTGGGTAAGATCCTTTCCTCCAGTAATCATCTGCTCTCATTGATCAATGATATCCTGGATATGAGCCGTATTGAGAGCGGAAAGATCCATCTGGAAGAAACGGAAGTCAGTCTGTCAGAGGTTCTTCATGATCTGAAAACCATTATCAGCGGACAGATCCATGCGAAACAGCTGGAGCTTTACATGGATGTCATGGATGTTACCAATGAGGATGTTTATTGTGACAAGACACGACTGAATCAGGTGCTGCTGAATCTTTTGTCCAATGCGATCAAGTTTACTCCTGCAGGCGGAACTGTTTCTGTCCGGCTGAGAGAGTATCCGGGTACACAGAGAGGCTGTGAAATGTACGAAATCAGGGTAAAGGATAATGGAATCGGCATGAGTCAGAAATTTGTACAGAAGATCTTTTCTCCTTTCGAGAGAGAGCGGACTTCCACTGTAAGCAGGACTCAGGGTACAGGACTTGGCATGGCTATTACCAAGAACATCGTGGATATGATGGGCGGAACCATCGAGGTTCAGACAGAACAGGGAAAAGGTACGGAATTTATTATCCGTCTGTCATTACGGATTCAGCCTGAACATCATCGCACAGAGAAGATCGCAGAGCTGGAAGGTCTTAAGGCATTGGTTGTAGATGACGATTTCAATACCTGTGACAGTGTAACAAAGATGCTTGTAAAGGTTGGGATGCGTTCGGAATGGACACTTTCCGGCAGGGAGGCTGTTCTCCGTGCACGCCAGTCTGTGGAAATGGCAGATGCATTCCATGCTTATATCATCGACTGGCGTTTGCCAGATATGAATGGCATTGAGGTTACCCGCCAGATCCGCAGCCTTGGTGATGATACACCGATCATTATCCTGACTGCATATGACTGGTCAGATATCGAAGCGGAAGCCAGGGCAGCAGGGGTAACCGCATTCTGCGCGAAACCTATGTTTATGTCAGATATCAGAGAGACCTTGATGGTTGCGATCGGCCAGAAGCAGGACGGACAGGAGGATTCGATTCTTCCGAAAGCAGGTTCAGACTTCAGAGGCAGATCAATACTGCTTGTGGAAGATAATGAACTGAACAGTGAAATTGCAGTGGAGATCCTTAATGAATATGGTTTCCTGGTTGATACCGCAGAAAATGGAGCAGAGGCAGTGGGGAAGATTAAGAATTCAACACCAGGTAATTATGATTTGGTGCTGATGGATGTGCAGATGCCTGTAATGAACGGATATGAAGCTACTCAGCAGATCCGCGCGCTGGATGATCCGGCACTGGCGGGAATTACCATCCTTGCCATGACGGCAAATGCTTTTGATGAAGACAGAAAGAAAGCACTGGAATGCGGTATGGATGGCTTCTTATCCAAGCCAATTGTTATAGAGGAATTGATTTCTGCTTTACAAGATAATCTGTATGAATAAAACCTAACATCCGGATGATCAGCAAATTGTAGAGGAATCCGTGAGAAGCCTTAATATAGAGCATCCCATGCAAATATTGCAAGATTAATCTTAGCAGGAATATAGTGCCAGGGAACATGTATCAGCTTAAACGTCATATTGCAATAACAGAGGCTCTCAGTGGTATTATATTGAGCTGAGGAAAAATTTTATAAAAAGTATCTCGTCAACAGATCCAGTCCAGGAAGTATCTTATCAATCCATTATGCGTCAGATTACAGGGTATCTGATGCCAGTTATGATGAGTTTTGGAGAAAAGAACAATGTACAAAAGTAGAAAAAAATCAGTCATATTATGTGCAGTTATATTTGTGATCCTGGTAATGTGGATGATATTGTCAGTACATTGCCGGGCTGCTGAGACGAATAATGATGAAAAGCTGCCACAGACGGCAGGACAAAATGAATCAATACAACAGAAGATTATCCGTGTCGGTTCATTTGAAGATACCTTCAATTATGTCGATAAAAACGGTATCAGACGAGGATTTGGCTATGAACTTATGCAGGCTCTGGCAGGCTATACCGGATGGAAATTTGAGTATGTGAAATGTGACTGGTCCAACTGTTTTGATAAGCTTGAAAACGGTGAGATTGATGTCATGGGAGATATCTCTTACACTGATGAACGTGCAGAAAAGATGCTTTTTTCAGAGGAACCAATGGGAGAGGAAAAATATATTCTTTATGCTGATTTGTCAGATATGGATATTGTGTCCTCTGATTTCAGGTCGCTGGATGGGAAACGTACAGGTGTGCTCTTAGGTACAGAGCCGGAAATCATGCTGACAGAGTGGGAGAATAAGAATGGTATACATACAGAGCATGTAAATGTGTACAATAATGATGATGTCGAAAAGAAATTAGCGAATCATGAGATAGACTGTTTTGTATCCTTGGAGGAATCTATCTGGTCTGAACAGGGAATATCATCTGTTACCAGTATTGGTAAATCAGGCATATATTTTGTAATAAACAAAGAGCGCAGCGATATCAAGACGGAGTTGGACCGGGCTATGCGTCAGTTGGAACAAGACAGTCCTTTTTTTCAGGCAGACCTGTATAAGAAGTATTTTACCCTTGACTATAATCAGATTCTTACAGGTGAAGAAAAATCCTGGCTGAAAGAACATGGTGACATCAGGATAGGATTTTTAAACAATGATCCGGCAATCTTTTGCATGGATGAAGAGACTGGAAAACTCACCGGTATGCTGGCAGAATATATCTCCTATGCCAAAGACTGTCTGGGAAATCAGATACTGGAATATAATATACGGACGTATGATAAATATGACGAAATGCTTCAGGCACTGCAGGATCGTGAGATTGACATGATTTTTTATGCCGGCAGAAATCCCGATTTTGCAGAAGAAAAAGGATGTGCACTTACAAATACAGCTTGGACCTACAGTCTGATGGCAGTAACTGATGAGAAAAATTTTGACGAAAATGATGTGTATACAGTAGCTGTGCCCAAGGAAAAAGATGTCTTAAAACAGCATATTGCATTCAGTTATCCCCAATGGAAGCTTATAGATTGTAATTCGCTTGATGATGCGGCAGATATGGTCATTAATGAAAAAGCAGATTGTTTCCTCATGGGAGCAAGTCAGGCGATGATATATGATAACGATCAGAATTTCAAGAGTGTTCCACTTACAAAAACAATGGAGGCATGCTTTGCAGTAAGAGGTGGAGAAGCAACTCTTTTGTCGATACTGAATAAAACTTTAAAGACCATGCCGTCTGATATGCTTACAAGTGCACTTGCTATCTATGACAGTACAGCAGATAAGGTGACATTTTTTGATTTTGTAAAAGACAATATGATTGCTTTTTTTGTCACAGCAGGATTTTTTGCACTCAGCATAATTGGCATTATCCTTATATTTTTAAGAAGGGCAAGAAAAGCTGAAGCTGTTGCAAAGCTTGCGGCAAATGACACACAAAAGCTCAATGATAAGCTGGAGATTGCTCTGAAAAAAGCAGAGAATGCCAGTCTTGCCAAGACCAATTTCCTGAATAACATGTCTCATGATATTCGCACACCAATGAATGTTATACTGGGATATAATCAGTTGATGAAGGAAGATCTGACAGATTCGAAGCTGCTTGATTATCAGAAAAAAATAGAGCAGTCAGGAAAGCTTTTGTTATCCATTACCAACAATGTTCTTGATATGGCTCGCATTGAGAGCGGAAAAATGGAAATTGATGAGAATATTGAAAGAATGGGTGATATACTGGAAGAAATTTGTGGAGTGTTCGAATCTGTCGCAAAAGAAAAAAACATACAAATTAAGAGCGAAATATGCGTAACACATAAGAATGTAGTGTGTGATGGAACAAAAGTCAGAGAAATTGTGATCAATCTTGTAAGCAATGCACTCAAATATACTCCGGATGGTGGAATTGTGACGATTAAAGTACATGAGCTTCCGGGAGATAAAGAGGGGTGTGTAAAGATAAAAACAGAAGTGGCTGACACTGGGATTGGTATGAGCAAAGATTATATCCCAACCATATTTGATTCATTTAGTCGTGAACGCAGCACGACAATTGGAAAAATCGGCGGGACAGGACTTGGTATGTCTATCGTGAAGCGAATGGTCGATATGATGGGTGGAACGATTGAAGTGAACAGTGAACTTGGAAAGGGAAGTTGCTTTACTGTGATTCTTCAACACAGACTTGCTGATGATAGCTATTATGAGAAAAAATCAAGTCCAAAACAAGCTGTATCAAAAGCAGTGTTAAAGGGAAAACGAATTTTATTTGCAGAGGATAATGATCTGAATGCAGAGATTACAACAACTATTTTAGAGAATGAAGGGCTGCTGGCTGACCGGGTGGCAGATGGTGTACAATGTGTGGACAAGATTGATCGGATGCCTGCCGGGACATATGATCTGATTCTTATGGATATTCAGATGCCGAATATGGATGGATATCAGGCAACAAAACTGATCCGTCAGTTTGCTGATAAAGAAAAGGCTGATATTCCAATTATTGCAATGACAGCAAATGCATTTGAAGAGGATAAGAGAAATGCACTTGCAGCAGGAATGAATGGTCATATGGCAAAGCCAATTCACGTCGATAAGCTGTTACTTACCTTGGCGGAAAGTATAAGGGAACAAGAAAAGGAAAGATAAAAATGCAGTTGAGTTTGTTCCTTTTTGAGTAAAATATTAAAACATTGTGAAAGAATTCTATTGTTATATGATTTCGTAAGTGATATACTTAAACACAAGAAAAAACCGTGTGAAATTACAGATTGCTTTTTGCACGGTTTCTTTTATATAGGATAGTTAGTTGCTACTAACAAAAGAGCCGGTATGAAGGATTATAGCATAATAGATTTTAGGAAATATAATCAACAAGCTATAGAACTGTAACTATACTGCCCTAAAAAGATTACCATTGTCATATATATGAAGTATATATTCGTTTACAAAGAAAGGAAAAAGTAATGCAAATGAATATTTTTGAAGGTATACTGATTCCGTTTGCCGGAACAACGCTAGGTGCGGCATGTGTTTTTTTTATGAGAAAAACACTTAGTAAATCAGTGCAACGTGCACTTGCAGGATTTGCAGCAGGCATAATGGTTGCTGCTTCAATCTGGAGTCTTCTGATTCCGGCTATCAAACAATCTGAGGATATGGGAACATTATCATTTGTTCCGGCAGTTGTTGGGTTCTGGATTGGTATATTGTTTTTACTTGCACTCGATCATTTGATTCCTCATCTTCATGTTGGAAGTGATCAGGCAGAAGGACCGAAAAGCAAGCTTGGCCGTACTACAATGATGGTGTTGGCGGTAACACTGCATAACATCCCTGAAGGTATGGCAGTCGGTGTAATGTATGCAGGATTTCTTGCTGAAAATGCACAGATTACAGCAACAAGTGCTCTTGCTTTATCGCTTGGAATTGCCATTCAGAATTTTCCAGAAGGAGCAATTATATCCATGCCGCTTAGGGCAGAGGGAGAAAGTAAGGGAAAGGCATTTCTCGGAGGTGTACTTTCAGGAGTGGTTGAACCGATTGGAGCAGTACTGACGATTATTGCTGCACAGTTGGTAATCCCGGCATTACCTTATTTACTGAGTTTTGCAGCAGGAGCCATGTTATATGTCGTGGTTGAAGAATTAATTCCGGAAATGTCGCAGGGACAGCACTCGAATATTGGTACGCTTTTCTTTGCACTTGGATTTAGCTTGATGATGATCCTGGATGTGGCACTGGGGTGACAGGAGCAAACTGATTTTTATGAGAACTCGCATATACCATATCAGAAAGTACAGGATCTGCATTTATGGCAACTATGCCATCTTGTCATGGTGGCGCCGATTGCAGATGCATATTATAAATCAGACTGTCCGGGAACATATAAGGATTTTGCAGATATCAGAAGCCTGTCGGAAGGCTGGAAAATCAGCTAATGAGGAAGGACAAAATTATTTGATATGGTCATGCAGGAAGGAAAACAAATGAGAAAAGTAATCGTATATGCATCCGTACATCATGGAAATACGGAAAAATTAGTAAAAAGCATAGCAGAAGAGTGCCAGGTCGATTTGATTAATGCTGTAAAACAGTCAGATGCAGATCTGAGCAGTTATGATCCCATCTTTGAAAGTTGTAAGGTAACAAAGCGGCTACAAACCCAGTAAATATGGGCATTGTAGCCGTTTTTCTAATTTACAGAGCTTTTCTCATAGTCTCATTTCAGAATTTGTTTCTCAGCTTTCGGTATTCTCTCGGCGAATATCCTTTCAACTTGTGAAAAAGCCGACTGAAATAAAGCTGGTTATCATATCCGACAATCTTAGAAATCTCATTGATGGAATAAGTTGTTGTTTCAAGTAACATCTGAGCATTGTTGATGCGGATTCCCACAATGAATTGCATTGGTGTAGAACCGGTATATTTTTTGAAATTTCGGAT
>JABLTR010005983.1_pt1 | contig 26575 bp, 25 predicted proteins | sample 7160071 | NCBI WGS metagenome assembly JABLTR01 (sample SAMN14651230, study PRJNA627086) | human gut metagenome | isolation source: feces | host: Homo sapiens | reverse complement strand
TTTTTTATTTAATGTAATTCAGAGGGAACAAGAGTTTCTGCATCTCTTCTTCGTTCATGTTCTCTCGCAAAACGACCGTGCATCCCGTATCGACAATAGAATGTTCGGGCTGATTACCCTTTAAGGTTTCTAGTGCTGCACCAAAAGCAAGGTAACCCATCTGGAACGGCTGCTGAACGGTCAGGAAATTGACGACACCTTCCTCCATCAGCGCGACAGTGTCGTTGTTGGCATCAAAACCACCCAAGATGATGTCATTAGCCCTGCCCTGCTGAATCAATGCAGTGCCGCAGCCGGATGTACGACTCTCATCCACTGCAAAAATGGCTTTCAAATCAGGATTAGCAGCCAACACATCCACAGTCTGTGTAGTACACAGGTTGATATCCGCCTCGGAATAAAGCGTGCCGAGCACTTTGATTTTCGGACAATTTGCGGCCATGTACTCCTCGAAGCCTTTCAGACGAGCTACATTAGAGGTGCTGGCCGGGCTGCCCGCAAACAGATGAACAGCGCCTTCATAATTCATCAAACGAGCCATTTCCTCTGCAGCCATTGCACCGGCAGCAACATTGTCAGTCATGTATGCATTTACATAATCGTCAGTGCCGATCAACGTATCCACAAGAATGACGGGAATGTTTTCTTCCTTTGCAGTCTGGCAAGGGGCAACCAGCGGATCTGCATTTACAGGAGAAAGTACAATGGCATCCGGCTGAGAATTAATAACATCATACAGAAGATCAACCTGCACAGCCGCTTCCTCTTTCGTGGGATAGATAACGCGGCAATCCATTCCGGCATCTTTGGCCGCCTGTTCGAAACCGGCAGCTACAATGCTCCAGAAATCAGCAACACCCTTTGGAATAAACACGATATCATACGATTCCGCTGCAGAGACGCTCGCACAACCAACCATCATCATCAGGGCCAATACCGTTGCCAGAATTCTCTTCATCTAAAAAATCCTCCTTGTTCATGATTGTCTGTATAAAACGGATCTAGTTTTCCTTTGGCAGTTCTTGCTTCCAGCGTTTTCTATTTTTTGCATCTATCCCCCTTCTCGCAACAATTTGCTCAAACCTGCCTGGATCACCCTGTGCCGTTTTTTGTTCCCAAATCAATTTTACTGTCTAAATCATTTAACAATGTGAAATATACCATCTTTTTCGGTCATTGTCAATAGAATCTTTTTTGTTTTTTTTACAATTTTCGCAAAAACGCTAAATTTTCATCATGTTTTTTGCAGTTAGAGGAAGGATAGAAATGTGTGAAGCAAACATCGTTCCACCTTGACGTCATTCTCCGCTCAACAATGTGTTTCCCCTGTCCGGCACAGCGGGAAGGACAACCTTGTTTACAACACAATGCCGCCGCATAATTCCAAATTCTGATTTGGAAAATCCTTTCCAAACAGGTCATTCTCTATTCGTTTGTTTTTCACTGGATTCACCACTAGTTATTTATGCCCGTCTTCCATGCCATATATCTTCACATGTTTATTCCATCATGTCTCTTTTCAATCCCAGAATTTGGGCTTTCAAATAATGATTGACATTTTTGTTCTCGTCAGTATAATTAAAAATGTGAAGTATGAAACATTAAACGCTGTGAATTATTCGCATGTAAAATCTAATGTCGTGAAATCCGGTAGGTGATTCGACAATTTTCTCAACAATGCCAGCGGAGTAGACCTTAACAGTCCCGGAAATGTTTGTCATGGTGCTTAAAGCTATTAACTTTTAAACTTATTACGTGAGGTGGTAATTATATGAAATCTGGTAAAAATCTTGCGGATCTCACCAATGAAAACAAAGCCCACATTCTTCGCTACTTGATTCATCATGAAGGAATATCGCGTATTGAACTTTCTGCAGCCACAGGACTTAGACCAGCCTCCATCACGAAAATTATCCAACAACTAATCGAACAAGAACTTGTAACTGAAACAGGTCTTTCCGAAGGGTCAAAGGGCAGGCGCTCAATTTCCCTTTCCTTTAATTACAAAAAATATTCCGTACTAGCAATAAAACTGAATTGGTCTCGTCTAAAAATTGACCTGATGGATTTTAAAGGCAACTCTCAGGAGGAATTGTATTCAATCAACTTTCCTCCGCTTTGCATCGAGCGTATAGACGAAATCACTTCTCTTATCGCTCAAAAGGTGAATGAAATTTGTAGTCGGCACAATAATATTTTAGCCGCAGGCGTCGCATGTTTTGGGCCTCTTTTATATGAAAATGGGGATGTGCTGTTTGAACCCGGAAATACAGAATCACATCGTGATGAGGATTGCTGCTACAGTTATCCTCTATTGAATCGTCTTCGTGAACAAATACAGATCCCCTTATTTGTGGAGCTAGAAGCTGTTGCCGGTGCATTGGCTTATTGGTGGTTTCGGACTAATTGCGATCCTACTCAAAAATTGATGCACATATTTGCCGGAGAAGGTATCGGCGGAGGATTTATTATTAATGGTCGTAGGCTCTCTGACTTTTTAGACAATGCATTCGAGTTTGGACATATCATAATCAATGCAAATGGGGATAAATGTACTGGCGGTTGTATCGGCTGTTTGCAGACCTATTGCAGTTTTACTTCTCTTGTGCGCCGCACGCAAGCACGTTTGAGTAATTATCCCAAAAGTACTCTCAGCTCACGACAAGATACCCTCACCGCATATGAATTAATTGACGCTATGAATGCCGGAGACGACTGCGCAACCGATGCTATTATGGATTGGGGTTTCTATCTGGGATGTGGAATTGCATCAATTTTGCCTCTATTCACACCTGATATAGTAGTTATTAGTGATATCATGGTTCGTTGTGGTACGCCATTATTGAATGCTATTGAACGCTCTATTCATTTGCATAAGCACTACGCTTACAAGACCCCGAAGCTGATATTTGCCGAACCTGATAATGACCTAATTTTATTAGGAGCTGCAACGATAGCCATTGACAAAGTCCTCAGTAATCCTGGAAAATATTTTCCCTCCAATTAATTTCCGGCAATGCAGTCTTAAACTTCAACGCCCAGATTTGGTTTTGTAACAATTCTTTTCGGTTTAATTTAGTTTATTCAACCAGCGCGCATAAGCTCATGCAGGCATCTTTCGGGATGTCAGCTTTGCTATACTCTTTTTGACCGTCTACATTTTTCACGCCTTTCCACTCATTTTGGGCTTGACTTTTAATAGTTAGTCTTTCTTTTTTCTTCTCTTTTTAATTAAACCAACGGAATCATCTCCTTTCGTCTGTATAACAAAGAGAGCACCGATTTCTCAGCGCTCTCTTGTTTCCATTCGTTTTCTGATTATAGTTCAACGCCCGGATTTGGGTTTGTAAAGGTTCTTTTCGGTTCATTTGGGTTCATCCCTCTAAAATCGGAATAGCTATAACTACGCTTTATCCATGCCTTCCAACCGTAACATATTTTTGCGCGGGACTAGTCGGATTATTAATCACTGTGCTATATACAAATCTTTTAGTTCATCCAAAATCCGATCCTTCGTTCTCCCTATCAGCCCCAGCTGCTTCATGTCAATGCTTTCGCTTTGCATCCGCTGCACAAACTCTTGAACATCTGTATAAACTCCTTGGGGAGCCGTAATCTTGACCGTAGGATCAATCAATTCCGTCAGACGAAAAACATCATTCTTGTGTTTCTTGATGTTTTTGCTGTCAACATGTTCACCTACGGCCTTGCGATTTGTCAAATCCATCCACGCTTTTGCCTTAAATGGAATCAAATATGCCGCATCCAAGACCGTCACTCCATCAACAGTGACTTTCCCCTGTTTCAAAAAATCGTAGTAATCATCGTCCAAAAGAATAGCAGACAGACTTGAAATATCTTCGTCCATCGGTAACGGTGTTAGCACTGCATCTTCTGGAAGTTGAATGGCATCAAGCCTTCGCGTGAAAAGTTCAATCATCGCAGGATACTGGTTCGAGACCGGATGACTAAAACGATAAAACTGCGGCACACCCGAACTTTTATTGCAATGTTCATATCCCGCCTGTTTTACATATTCCCAGAATTTCTTTCCGAAATTCGCGTCAACTGCTTCTATAATCAGAACAAGGTCAATATCCTTTGTTGCTCGGAAATCCAAACCATCTTCCGTCATCAGAATGTCACACGCCGTTCCTCCAATGATGGCATATTGTTCTTCACTGCCCTTGAACCATTCCTTAAAACTGTCAATTCCTGTAACCATCTATCTTCCTCCACAGTTCGTTCAGCATTTCTTCTATCGCTTCTTCAACTCGTTCATCTGCATCTTCTCGCAATGCCAATGCCAGCGAAAGTTCGTCTACAATATTTCGCGTGGACAATTTTCGGGGATTGTATCTCCACATTTCTACGGCCACTTGCACCTGCGAGTCCTGCAAGCTATTTGTCATAACATCTTTCCATTGAGAGATTCTTTCTGTCGCATAGCATTTGACATTCGGTGCGTTCAGCATGGAATACTCTGCCAATGCCGAATATCCACTTTCCAACAGGTCTGTTCCTACCAATTCTTTCGAAATATAAACCGTTCGTTTGATTGGATTCAGCAACTTATCTCCTGCTTTTTGGAACAGCATTTTCGGAGAATCCTCAGATTGCAAAATCCGCTGCACACCCAGTTTCTTTATATGCAGCAATCCCATTTCGTCAAGCTGTTTCGATGCCCTCGATATAGAAGTAGGTGTCAGCTCCAAGTCTTTCGCAGCTTGACTTGTTGACAATTCCTGTGCGCCTCCATAAATGAAATGCAGCAGAAGCATCTGCGCCGATGGAAGTATTTCTTCCCGTAGCTCCCTTTCGGCATTACACCGTTCCTGCAAATACATCGCCATGAAGGGCAAATAAATCTGCTTTCCTTCTACGATAAATGGAATTTTCTCACGAATTAAGTATTCTTTCTGGCGAAAACTAAGTTCACTTAGCACCAGCACAACAGGCAAATTCTCATTTTTCTGTATCCGTGCAATATGCTTTTTCAGCACTTCGATCTGCTCCAGTTCAGTTTTTGGATAAAGGAAAATCACCCTTTGTCCATTCATAGCCACCATCTGTAAACAATACCTTGCGGCTATAAAATTAGGCAAATGCTTGAACTCCACATTCTCATAAGTCACTTCGATTCCAAGGACTTTATCAAGATATTTCATGCTCTCGCCCCCTGTCTTAACTCTTTTTCTGTATTATAACCCTTTTTAAGTTAAGATGCAATATTAGAGTTAAGATAAACTGTAAACTCACATTATCACTAAGTTTTTTCATATTTTTAAGTTGTCCATATTATTACATTGCTGTTGATGTTATAACATGGACAACCGCTTGATGCTTTTCCCCTATAAAAGTGTGAGTAATACAATCAGGATACCAACCTTTCAAATTCTCGCTTTACGAACTCACGCTTCTTGTTCTGTGTCAGGCTGCTTTTCCGGTCACGAGGCCGATTCCAATTCTATCACGGTCGAGATCCCTAGCGCAAACGATCTGGCGAATTGGTAATCTTTACCGCCATTTTCTGGTATTCCTGTTCCGTAATCAGCCCCATATCCAGCAGACTTATATTGGCATAATTTATCCACGCTCTTCCGAACGCTTCATCCATCCACTCATCCATTTTGTTCACCTCTACCTGAAGTTTTTTCTAATTCAACATCTTTTATCCAACGAACACGCTGACTGTTGCGCCTTCATCTGCGCCGAACACGTTGCGAATTGTCGCATTCTCCTTCGTAGGAATATTCCAAGCCGCTTTCGGCAAAGCGGCATCGTTCCACCGCGCCATTGATTGAGCGGCAAAAGCGCTCCTCTCATCATCGAGAATCCGTGAGGGAGTATCACGCCCCATATCGTCGTCGCGCTGACCACCTTATCGCTCCTGCATGGGTTTCGTGCTTGGGATGACGGTTATGCACTTGTCAAAGATCATTGGGAATGCCTTTTGATGTTTTTCCTGCATCAGCTCCTTCGCCTTTTTGATGATGCGAAAATGCCTTGTTTCACGTTCATCATAACATGTTCACATCATTTCCGCAGAAAATCGCTTAATTATATTTTGATAATTATAAAGTTAAGGGGACAGTCTCCACGCTTCGAAGAACTGTCCCCATCATGTTTCTATTCTGAACACAGCCCAATCCGCTTTCGGCAAAGCGTCATAGCTCCGCTGCGCCATTTGACGAACGCAGCAGAAACTCCCCTCCAGTCATCGAGGGGCTGTGAAGAAGTATCATTGTCCCCCATGCCGTCGTCGCGCCCAATTTGCCAAACCGGGTTAAAGCTGCATGAATCGCTCCGGCTATGCCATCGTTGCGCTGCCCGCTTTGCCGCTCCTGCATGAGTTTCGTACTTGGGATGCGGTATGCCGTTGTCAAGGTGCTCCGCCTTGAAATCCGCCCTTAGCTATTGCCCTGCAACAGATAAATAATACCCAACAGTTTTTGCTTCTCTTTTTCCTCTAAGCGAGGCAGCAGCGAAATCAGGAACGCTATCTGATCGAGCGTAATCTCCCTTGGCCGCAGATTCAAGCCGTCCAGGATTTTGACACAGCCGCCTCTGCCGCGCACTGTTACAATTAGATACGTCAAGGAGAGGTATTCGCTGTCATAACGAATCGTTCTCCGGGAAACCTTATATATTTCCACCAGCCTATCGATCTTCATGCAGTGATAAATACACAGCGTGTTCCAGATCGAAACTCGTCTCTCATCGGATACCACCTTGCGTGCCCCCTTCCTTCACGATTTATGGTAACTGTTAAAGGAGCAAAAACCTTGCCCCTTTAACAAAAACCTTTCAAAATAAAACAGACATGTGCATCACTTCCGTTATCTCACATCCACTTCTATTTATTAACACCAAATCCACCGATACAGAAAAGCCGTGGTTTCCAGCACTCACACTGCCGAGAACCACGACTTCATTTCTTCTGACCATGGGAGAAGATCATCAACCTCAAAGTCCTTGTTCTGCCCTGTGCGCTCAGGCAATATCTCTCCCATCTTTTTTCCGCTTGTCCAAGATGCATTCCCTACAGTAGGAAAATTCGCAAAAAGGCCCTGTACAGGTTGAAGAAATAAAGAATCTTTGGTATAATTTTCGTGTGTACTAGGAAGGAGACGATTCAAATGACTGTTGAGGAATTGCTCAAATGTCCTAAAACCATTGATCGAAAGCGAAAGCCTCCTTTCAAAGAAGAGTTTCGACACTATAAAATGAGTATTGAACTCACTTGTGCCGATACCACTGCAAAAATGACAATGTTCCTGAGAAGGCTGAAAGACTTTCCAGAAGATTTCACTGTGGGTCTAAAACTAGATGGCCCTAATGATATTATGGAATGTGATGTGGTGTTGCTCAGATATCAAGGTCCACATGGTGGGCAGTCGTCTTCTCAGTCGCTAAAGGATCTTCATAATTCGTACCATATTCACGAGTACACTGAAGAAGATATGATTCGTCGAAGAAAGAAAGCTTCTTACAAGTGCGATGGTGAACATACGAGTTTTGAAGAGGCCATTATCAAATTCATGGAACGCTGTAATATTTCAGATCCCAATGGAATATTTGAAGAAGAACGTGAAAAGATAATGCAAGTCAAGATGGATTTTGACAATCTTCAGTAGGAAGGAGGCGCAGCTATGACTATTCAGGAAATATTAACCAATACCCCTGCTAATGCCTTTCAGCTGCAAGAAAAGAGACCTGGTACCTTCCAATTGATAGCTCCTATTTTTCATGATGATGGCGATATGGTTAGCATTTATCTTGAAAAAGCAAGTGATGATGCTATCAGGATATGTGATCATGGCATGAGCCTGATGCGCCTTTCTTACTTGTTTGATATAGATTCTGACAAGAAACAGAAGGTTTTGAATGACATTATCTCCAACAGAGGAGCCAGTTTAGAAAGTGGCAGCATTGAGCTTATTGTACCCAATGACAATTTGTTCTGTGGAATCATGAGTTATTCTCAGTTGGTAAGTGAAGTATGTAACATGGAAATCCTTTCGCGCGAAATGGTTTCCAGTTTATTCTATGATCACCTTAGTGAAAGTGTAGAACTGATTAGAGAAAAAAGCGACCTCACATATATCAAAGATTACCAAGTTCCTGGTCATCCTGATATGAATGTAGATTTCGCATTTCTGGGCACCGGAAAGGTTCGTCCTATCTATTTGTTTGGTGTGAAGGATACCAACAAAGCTCAGCAAACTACCATCAACTGTCTCAACCTTACACTAGATAAAATTCCGCATCGAAGCGTATCTGTTTTTGAGAATATTGATGGTGTAACTACTTTTTCGCGAAATGCACTTATCAATGCTTCTGGAAAAGTATACAGTGATTTGGCAAGTTTTCAGAAAAATGGCGCTGTCTATATCAAAACCGAATTAGCCGGATAAATATTGGGAGTCATGTGAAGGAATGCTGTGTTTGCATTCCTTCTTTTTTTGTTCAGGGGAAGGAGGTAATATCTATAGCTTCTTCGGGGCGCATACTTTGGGCCATCAACACAAGGCAACTGTCTGTGATGGGGTTCACGAAAAAGTACGCCGCACAAATCTCTATATCCGCCCCATCGCTGGGCTGTCAATTTATTGAATTCTTCATCTGATATTGAAAAGAAGTGTGCGGAGCGATTCTGCCAACCAAACATTCCCTGCATAGCATAGTGAAGATTTTTGAGATTTGCCCCTGAACGAATCAAATATTCCCTCGAAATCCCCTTTTCTGCCTTTGACAGCCGCAGGATTTCTTTCTTCTGTTCTTCCGTAACCTCATCTTCATCAAATATTAGTTCCATGCGAAGATGATAATATAGTGTAGGCGTCGTGAACAATTTGGTCACAGGTGACATCGGCAAGCAGCGCATCGGATAGTTTTTCCGGCCAGCCCGTGATGTCAAACCGGGAACAGAAGACCATGGAGTCTCGCTTGTACCGGGACTCCACGATTTCCAGCAAAACCCTGGCCTCCGTTTCTTTCAGAGAGTACAAAAGCCATTCATCAATAATGAGCAAAGCATGAGAGTATGCCAGAACATTCAGCCGGGTAATGTTGTCATCTTTTTTCTTTGCAACAGAGAGTGTTCTCATAGAGAAGTAAAACGAGGCAACTCTTTACAAAACAACGCTAACTCTTGGAAATTCGTACTCTGGAATAAATGTCGATGTAATCTCAGAATCACGTCCATTTTTATTGGCTTTCCCGGTTGCTGCGCAACCACGTTTCCTTCCTAAAATAGATCGCTGGGCAAAATAAAACTCATCAACTGCAAGAATTTTTCTGCAAATGTAACAGCAGGGAAGAAACGAAATTTCGTGTTCTCGCACTCAACTCTCGATTTAAGAAACAAAATGTGCTATAATTAGATGTGATTTTTTAGTTACCTGTAATAAACACGTTCTTGGCGGAAACAAAGGGTGACAATTAGAGAAACATATGCATGCTCATCAGCTATAAAAAGTTATGGAAATTGCTCATAGATAAAGACCTGAAGAAGCAGGACTTGAGGAGGGTAGCACAGCTTAATTCCTCTACTGTGGCAAAACTCACGCACGGAGAGAATGTCAGCACGGCAGTTTTGCTTAAGATATGCACCGCTCTTCAGTGTGACATGTCCGATATCATAGAAGTCATTCCCGACAGAAGTCCCGCATCTAATAAATAACCGAAAGGATGTAAGTCGCCGATATGTTTGACTTTGGAAATGCAAATGACGGGCAGCGACAAGCAATAGCAACTGCAGACGGTCCTGTCCTCATAACTGCAGGTCCCGGAACCGGGAAGACATATACTCTCGTGCAACGCACAATCTATCTCATAGAGGAATGCGATGTACGGCCGGAAAGTATCTTCATTGCCACATTTACGGAAAAAGCCGCAAAGGAACTGGTCACACGCATTACAAACGAACTCGCAAGTCGAAATATCACGGCAAACATCAACGAAATGTATATCGGTACGTTCCACGCACTCTGCCTTCGTATATTGAAAGAGCACTTGGAATACACACGACTTCGCCGAAACTATCGCTTGATGGATTCGTTTGACCAGCAGTATATGGTATTCCAGAACATCCACCGTTTCAGATGCATTCCAGAGATCGAAATCGTCCTTCCAAACGGCGGCGCATGGAAGCAAGCCGAAACAATCTGCAACTTTGTAAACAATCTTTCCGAAGAATTAGTTTCGCCAGAGGAGCTGATGTCCGACCGTGACCCATCGATTGCATCACTCGGTCGGATGCTTCAGGAATATCGCGCAATTCTTACGGAAGAGAATCTGATGGATTTCTCATCCATCCAGATAGAGGCATATCGGCTTCTCTGCGATCACGAAGATATTCTGAACGAGCTCCGCTCTGCGATTACGCACATCATGGTCGATGAATACCAAGACACAAACTACATTCAGGAACAGCTCGTGTTTCTCCTTGCCGGGGAAAGAAAGAATATCTGCGTGGTCGGAGACGACGATCAGGGTCTATACCGTTTCCGCGGTGCGACTATCCGAAATATTTTGGAATTCCCGCAGAAGTTTGCCGATGGCGAATGCCATATTGTACCGCTTGTTATCAACTACCGCTCAAACAGCGACATCGTCGATTTTTATAACCGATGGATGGATACCACGGACGGTGCAAAGTTCAAGTTCCGCTGGGATAATTTTAGATACGAAAAGCATATTGAACCTCATGAAAAATCCATGCTTCACAGCCCTGCGGTCGTGAAATTAACCGGTGTGGACGACGAGGATGAATGGCACGAAAAGATTCTGCGGTTTATCAACGAATTAAAAGCATCCGGCAAACTGACGGACTATAATCAGATAGCGTTTCTCTTTAACTCCGTCAAGCATCCGAGGGCGACTGCGCTTGCCCGTTTTCTTGAGAGGAACCATATCAATGTTTACTCTCCGCGTTCGGACATGTTCTTCCAGCGTGACGAGATACGTCTGGCGCTCGGTTGTCTCATGCTGATGTTCCCGCACTATGTGCAGGGGCTGGAAAACGGTGAGTATACCTTTTTACAGCCGGAGCATCTGACCTATTATCGTAACTGCATCATGTTGGCGAATGAGTATCTGACACAGCCGGAGCACACCGCCCTGCTGAAATGGATACGCCGTCGAGGAAAAGATCACGTGAGCCTGACCGACGCAACGGACTACGCCTACTGCGGACTCATGTATCAGATGTTTGAGTTCCAGCCGTTTTCCAGTATTCTGGATACAGATATGGATATCGGCGTTGTCGATATCCGACCGGCTCGAAATCTGGCAAAGCTGACACAGGTCATCGGAAAATTTGAATATCTCCATCGAGTGGATGTCTTATCTGCCGACAAGTATCGTGGGAAACGCCGCATCGATGCCAATACGGAACTGCTCTTTAATCTGTATCTCCGTCTGCTCTATGACGGCGGTATCACGGAGTATGAGGATGATTCCGAGTATGCGCCGAGTGGCTGCGTCTCATTCCTTACAATCCACCAATCCAAAGGGATGGAGTTCCCGATCGTTTTTGTAGATTCTCTGGCGAGCGTGCCGAGAAAAACCACAAACGACCTTATGATGGCAATAGAGGATCGCTACTTCAAGCGTCCGGCTTTCGAACCGTATGATGTCACTAAATTTTTTGATTTCTGGCGTTTGTACTACACAGCTTTCTCCCGTGCGCAGGATCTGTTGATACTGACCTGCAACGAGGACAAGCGGACACCCAGCGCTTACTTCAAGGAGGTTTATGACGAGCTCCAGTCTGCGGACAGCGAGGCGTTTGATATCCGAGAGTTCGACTTCAAACCAGTGAAGGCCGTGAATGTCAAGAACACCTATTCGTTCACATCGCACATTACAGTGTATGAGACCTGCGCCCTGCAGTACAAATTCTACCGTGAACTGGAGTTCATGCCTGTCCGTGCCAACGCTATGCTCTTCGGTACGCTCGTCCATGAGACGATTGAGGATGTTCACCGCGCCGCACTCCGGCATGAGGAGCAGACGATCACCGAAGAAAACGTGAATCGCTGGTTTTCCTCTAACTATGTCTCGCTGACGAAAACCGAGCATACCTACCTCGCCGGTCCTCAGCGCGAGGCGGCATTGAAGCAGGTGCTCCGTTATGTAGAGCAGCAGCACGGCGACTGGTCTGCCATCCAGCAGGCAGAAGTGGATGTTTCTCTGGTAAAGCCGGATTACATCATCGAAGGCAAAGTCGACCTGATCCGGGGCGAGGGCGACACAGTTGAGATCGTAGATTTTAAAGCCGAACGGAAACCGGATATGGAGAAGATGCGGGATCGGCTTGAGCGGTACCGCCGACAGCTTCATATCTATGCCCATCTCGTGGAGGAGCGTACCGGGCGGAAGGTCAGCAAGATGCATCTCTACTATACCGGAGAGGGCGGCGGCGTACCGACGATCACATATCCGTATACGAAGTCGGCCGTGGAAGGAACGCTGGCGTCGTTCGATGATACGGTACACAAGATCATGAAGAAAGATTTCCGGCACTGTGCCGAAGACCCGAAGGTCTGCGCTGGCTGCGACTTCCGGTTCTATTGCAGAAACAGATAGAGGTGGAACTGCATGGCTGAACATAGTGTTTCGTATAACGGCATTATCTATATTATTCCTACTGATGATTTATATCGGAAGTATGAAAACAGTGAAGCATTTATCGATAAATACGGAAGGCTTATCGATTCAAAATCCAAAAAGGTCATCAAAGAATTAGAACATAAAGGTGATCTGAGACCTGTTGTCCAAAGGAAGGTTGTTATAGTACAACCACCAGAAGAACACCCTGTTCGAGATGCCGCCAAGCAAGCTGTAGATGATGTGTTGCATGAACATATTTGTAGAGCGGTTTACTGGACTTTTGATGTTGGTATCCCTTCTCTATGGCATGAATATATCGTCCCATTTTTCCATCAAACGAAAGAGACGCTCACATCAAGGGAATTGAAAGTGGATGCAGTCCTTGCGGAAACAAGGGCAAGCACGGATGTTGCCATAAGACAGCCGAAAGCTACCACAAAGATGTCGAAGGAAGAGGCGGACGCTGAAAAGCGAAAAGTCCTGTATCATTGGCTCGGAATGTTGATCAGCCTCAAGAAACTTCATGATGCGGGTGAGATTGACATGGGCGCTACTATGGCACAACTGACCGATCCTGCAATGCTGGAACGTGTAAACGGGTTTTTGAGTGAGAATCCGAATTTGCTCGAAACGGATAAGTATATCGTGCTTCACAGCCTGCTTGGAAGGGATTTATATGAGGAACAGCAGCTCATTCCGATCAGAGCCACAGAAATTACAACTATAGCCGCGAAATACGGATATGACACAAGAAACGATAAAATAGAGGACAACCACAATGGATGAACAGCTCACCTTTGAATTTGAACAGAGACCAACGATAAAAGGATTTCCCGAGCTTCGCTGGACGGGCAAGCGCCCCTATCGCTCCACGCAGTACTACCCCGCACAGCTGCGGGAGTCCTATGGTGAGGAGCAGAACGGCTGGATCAACAAGATTTTCTGGGGAGACAATCTCCAAGTTATGAGCCATCTGCTGAAGGAATATCGCGGAAAAATCGACCTCATCTATATTGATCCTCCGTTCGACAGCAAGGCAGACTATAAAAAGAAAATCGATCTCAAAGGGGTCGGAAAAGCCGAAAGTGACACTTCCTCGTTTGAAGAGAAACAATATGGAGATATTTGGACAAACGATGAATATCTCCAGTTTATGTATGAACGTCTACTAATCATGAGAGAGCTACTGTCGGATAAAGGGGCAATCTATCTTCATTGCGATTATCACAAAATGCATTATTTGAGGATTATCATGGATGAAGTTTTCGGGGCAGATAACCATTTGAATTCCCTTGTATGGATGTACTCAACACGTAGTGCAATAAAGTCGACATGGAAACGTACTCATGATGATATCTTGTTTTATAAAAAAGATAAAATGCCAGTATTTAATTGGTCTGATGAAATGGTTATGGAGCCATTATCCGAATCGACAATAAAAAAATACAAATTTGAAGATGCGATTGGTAGATATCGTTTGTGTGGCCGAAATATAGTTGGTAGCCCTATTCGAAGTGCCAAAGATGTAAGCCCTGAATATGAAATCACACATCCGGAATGGGTTGTTAGAGACTATTTGAGAGCCGGAAAATCCGCAAGTGACTATTTTTTTGTAGACATCGAAAATCAAGCAGCTTCTGTTCGTACAGATTACCCCACACAAAAACCGGAAGAACTTTTGATGAAACTTATTCGTGCATCTACAAGCCCAGGTGACCTTGTTTTCGACTGCTTTATGGGCAGCGGTACCACGCAAGCAGTTGCCATGAAGCTGGGCAGGCGGTTTATCGGTGCAGACATCAACCTCGGTGCGATTCAGACTACCACCAAGCGTCTGCTCTCTGTGGCAAAAGAGTTGAAGGACAGCCAGACCAGTATAGAATCAGCTGCTGACACGAAATACACCGGTTTCGAGGTCTACAACGTCAACAACTATGACTTCTTCCGCAACCCCGTGGAGGCCCGTGACCTGCTGATCGCAGCACTGGAGATCCAGCCGTTCCCGCAAAGCGATGTCTGGGACGGTGAGCTGGACGGCAGGATGGTGAAAATCATGCCCGTCAACCGCATTGCCACCAAGGCAGACTTGAAGGAGCTTCTTGCGAACCTTCCGTATAAAACCTACGAGAAGCGCAAGGAAGAAAATCCGAATCAGCCCGTGGAGCGCATCACTATTGTCTGCATGGGACACGAGCCTGACCTGAAAGGCGCAATGGAGCAGGAACTGATGGATTATAAGGTGGATATCCAGATCATGGACATTCTCCGCGATAAAGCCGACCTTCAGCTGAAGCGTGATTCCGAAGCAGAGATCGTCCGGGAAGGCGGCAAGCTGGTCATCCGCGCGTTCTACCCGATGAATCTGATGCAGAAGCTCTCCCTCCAGAAGGAGTACGTAGAGGACTGGCGGCAACTGGTCGATTCCGTCATGATCGACTGGAACTACGACGGCGTAGTCATGCAGCCCGCCGTGGCCGACGTTCCCGGCAAGAGCGAACTGGTAAAGGGAGTCTACAATATCCCGGAAGATTCTGGCACCATCAAAGTCAAAATCACCGACCTGCTCTCCGAGTCGCTTGAAGTGGAGGTGCGTTAAATGCCCACAGGATTTGATCCAAGTTTTTCCTTCAACGCACAACTGTGGCATTACTACTCTACGAACCGAGGTAAGATCCGTTCCCGCTATAATGACCTCACGAGAAAATTTCTTGCCTACAACGACAGTGAGGAGAATCCCAACGCCTTTCTGCGGAAACCGCAGTTCGAGGCATTGGAAATGTATGTTTTCGTGAAGGAATTCATGAATAACAAGCAGGTCTATGAAATGTTCGACGACTGGCGGCACAGACGGGATCGATTCTCCGATGCGTCCTATTATTCCGCGGATAAGAGCGGTCAAATTCGACTCTTTGACGCCCCGACTGAGAAGCAGACCGACACTCTTTTCAAACAGATGAAGAAGTACCGTGAGAGTTATCCAAACTATATCTACGCTCTTACCATGGGTCTCGGTAAAACGATCCTCATGGCCACCTGCATCTTCTATGAATTCCTGCTTGCGAAGAAGTATCCGAGGGACACGCGCTTCTGCCACAATGCGCTCGTGTTCGCACCGGATAAGACCGTCCTCCAGTCGCTCCGTGAGATCATGACCTTTGACAAAACGAAGGTCGTGCCGCCGGAGTATGCCCGTGTGCTCGATTCCAACATCAAATTTCACTTCTTGGACGAGGCTGGAACGATTCTGCACACTATCGATGACTCGGATTTCAATATCATCATCTCCAATACGCAGAAAATCATCGTAAAGAAAAAGCGCAAGGAATCCACGCCTACAGAAACACTCTTTGCCGGTACCGGTTCTCTGCTTTCTGCCGTATACGGTGCAGACAACGAGGATGACGATGCGTGGGATGACACTACGCTGATGGACAACCAGCGCTTCAAGAAGCTCTGCCGTCTGCCGCAGCTCGGCGTCTATGTCGATGAGGCGCACCACCTTTTCGGTGCAGATCTGGAAAAGCAGATCAGGTCGAGCGGTGCCAATAAGACCAGCCTGCGAGACACCATCAATCTGCTTGCAGCAAACACATCTATCGTGGCCTGCTATAACTATACCGGTACACCGTATGTCAAGAACCAGCTTCTGCCGGAAGTTGTCTACGCATACGGTCTGCGTGAATCCATCTGGAACGGCTTCCTGAAAGACGCTGATCCCGTCGGCTTTGAAAATGTCAAGAACGAGGAGTTCCTAACCGCAGTAGTGAGAACCTTCTGGGAACGGTACGGTGGGAAGACCTACGAAGGACTGAATCCGAAACTCGCCATCTATGCTTCTGGCGTAGAAGAGGCGGCAACGGAAGTCAAGCCGGTTCTGGAGAAAATTCTGGCTAACATCGGCATTCCTACCTCAAAGATTCTGTTGAATGTCGGTGACGCGAAGTACACGAAAAACGATGACATCAGAGATTTCAACAATCTCGATATCCTTGGCTCGGAAGGAAACGAAAAACAGTTTATCATTCTGGTTGAGAAGGGCAAGGAAGGCTGGAACTGCCGTTCTCTCTTCGGCGTGGCTCTTTTCCGCAATCCGAAGTCGAAAATATTCGTTCTTCAGGCTACGATGCGCTGCCTCCGTGCAATTACCGACGAACGGTTGACTGCCACCGTGTTTCTCTCCAAAGAGAACTACGACACTCTGGATGATGAACTCCACAAGAACTTCAATATGGAAATCAAAGACATCAAGAATCCATCCAACGATGATCGCCACAAATATCAGGTACGGGTGCTTCCGCCTCCGAGGACGATTACGCTCAAGCGGGTATGGCACGAGTATACGCTCCATGAAAAGGAATACTCCGAGCCGGTAGATTTCAAGTTGGCTGATGCTGACCTCTCCAAGTATGCCAGCATCATGTACGAACGAGATAGCCTTGCCCGTGACACCACCGTCAAGGAGAAGAATATCGACCATCTCAAGGACAATATGCGTTACAGCGAGTTTTCTCTTGCCGGAGAAGTGGCTCGCTATCTGAATATTTCCTGCATTCTCGCCGCCAGGATTCTCCGAGAATCCGTTGACGGGATCGGTACGGTTCTTGAGGTGGTCAACCGCTATAACGCCGTTTTGGATGACTATATCATTCCCGCCGTATTCCATGCGCTGTTTAATGTCACTTCGGAATTGAAAACTGAGGACAGGGAACTGGTACTGCTGCGCGAGCCGAAAGACGCAGGCTACTACGAATTCTCTGCAAAGGATGACTTGGTTCTTACAAACTGCTATCCGGGCTTCACGCCGGAGCAGCTTAAGAAGAGTTTCCATGCTGATACTTACTGCTTCGATTCCATCCCGGAGAAGGAATGCTTTATGCAGTACATCACGAGCGTCAAGGTTGCGGAAGTGTACTTCACAGGTATGTTCACCTCCAACCAAGGCGATCTCTCTGTTCACTACTACGACCCGGAGTCCGGCAGAATCCGCCAGTATTATCCTGACTTCCTTGCGAAGATGACGGATGGCTCCTATCAGCTTATCGAGGTCAAGGGTGACAACAAAATTGATGATACCGTAGTTAAAGCAAAGAAGGCGGCTGCAGAGGAGATGGCTGTGGCAAGCGGAGTCAAGTATTTGATGTATGCCAGCAGCCAAGTCATGCACACTCATATTTTAGAAGAGGGTGCAGCAACTACGCAAAATATGCTTTATTAATTTCCAAGGGACTGTCAATCTTAACCGAACATTCCATATTCCCACCAATGGGCTTTTCGTTTGTTTCTGGCTCTCGACAAACATCATTCTATTGCAAATATCTATGTTTCGTACATTGTGTTCGTCAAATGAAAAGTGACGCAAAAGGTTAGCAGTGTCAACGCCGGGAAGAAGTAGGAAGTGGATTGCAGGCAAGCATGGCCTATCCATGCTTGCCTTAGCCGCCGTGCAGCAGATTGGGAGCAGACGGTCAAGGGTGTCGAAGCCCTTGACTGGATGCGAGCAATCTGCTACCCCGTGACCTTTTGCATCAAAGCTCGTGCCCCCAGCCGGAGCCTCGATGCATCAATTTGGGAGCCCTTTTGCGGGTTCGAATGCATCAAAATTGGTGCGCGAAATTTCAGGGCTAAGCCCGCTGCCTGCGAATGGACTGAGTCAGCCGGTAGCTCTCGCCGGAGAAGATCACAATGTGGGAATGGCGGATCAGCCGGTCCACCAGCGCCGCTGTAAGACGGTTGTCACCAAAGACAATGTTCCACTGAGAGAAAGAATTTTTGGTCTTTTACGCCAAAATGCTCCGCAATTTCATTTCTTGTTCTAACTGTCACGCAGAATGTAAAAATTTGCTCAGCTTGGGGAGTAGCTTGGGGAGTAGCCCACAAGTTACCATCCGTCTTTGTATTTCGAATCGTTGCACTTAACTTAAACGCTTGTGTTTTGTATTCCGGCTGCGGCAGCCCTTCTGATTTCATGACCTCATAAAGACGGTCTACGCCCTCACCAAACTCCTGACTGTAATCGGTCATATCTGTCGCAAAATGATCTCCATCATCTTCGCTGTTCTCCGTGACAACACTCCTTATGTCCCGGCTGTCACCTCAGATTAACCCCTTGACTTTTCATAGCCGGTCTTAAACAAGTCTGTTTCTTCTCGTTTTTCCCGTCCCATCGTATACCTGCAAGCAGGGCACACCGGTACCCTTTTGTGCATCTGCTTGTTGATGGCGTTGCCCCCAAACCCCCGTTCCACGCAGTCCTTCGTCCCGCGGCTGCGTATCTTTCTGCGGAAAGACGCTATTTTCAAAAACCGTATCTGCGTGAAATGCCGTTATCTCTCCTGCTTTTTCTGCGTGGCCTCATCTCTTTGTTCCATTGGCTCGTTCAGAATTCGCTCCACGTTCGCCCGAACGGTCAACAGTTCGCGCATTTCGTTCTTTGCGTCTCTATACTCGGCATAATCCTTTTTTCGCTGTGTCATAAGAGCTTCATATTCCGTTTGCAGCATTTGAACAGTCGGGAGCTTCGTCAGTTTCCGTTCATCAAAAGCCTGTTTAGCCGCTCGATGAATCAAAATTTCCTGTTCATGCTCGACGAGAAATTTCCTGGCATAGCCGGACTTTTTATATGTCGCATATATTTCGCGCGTTCTCAAGTAACCGAGAACGTGCTTTTTCAGTTCTGCAACTCCCCTTATTTGTGCTTCCTCGTTCTTCATCTTCTTGAGCAATTCCCCGTGTCGCAAAGTCGCCGCTTTTGTCTTTTCTGCCAATTCTGCAACGTTTTGAATATGATGCTCTGAAAGATAAGTCAGCGTCTGCGCCATCTGCTTGGCATTAAACACCTTCGCCCACCGCGCGTAACCGCCGCCTTTGCCCTGTTGCAGTTTTGCCTGCACATCAACCAGCAAACTTACGCTTGCATGTTCAATCTTAGGCTTTTGTCCTTTTCGTCGTTCCTTCGGTTTCCATTCCCGCTTTTCATCCAGCGCCGCGCGCAGCACCTTTTCCGAGTATTCCTCGCCCAGTGAATCAAGCCGCTTAAACCGAACCTGTCCCGGTGCTCGAGCGCTCATGCGCTTCCCGCGCTTAATCTCCCAGCCTTTTTCCCTCAATACGGAAAGAAGCGCGTCAAAACTCTCTGGCTTTTGCCGCATGATTTCATCAATAGTCGCCCGCATTTCTTCCCGCTGTGGCTGCTTGGCTCTATCACCCAACCACTTGTCATAGGTCAAGGTCGTATGTTGTGGCTTCTCAATGATCGACAGCCCGTTTTCCACGCACAGTGTATCGCTCAGTCTGCCCAGTGCTCGTCCGCTCCCTAAAAAAGTCGCGGAATTTTCGGTCACAATCCAGATTCACCGCAGAAAAAATAATATGCGAATGCACATGGCACCGATCAGCGTGGGTGGCTACAACATAGGCATGTTGCCCGTGCGTAAATCGTTTTGCCAGTTCGCAGCCAATTCGATTCGCTTCCTCCGGCGTAATCTCACCCGGCTTAAAGTACTGTCTTAAATGATAGGCAAGCACATCGTCTTTGCCGCGCCTTCGCCCTGTAATGGTCAAATACTCTCGCCGCATCAGCATAAACTCCGCTTCCGCCGTCTGCGGTGTGCAGCCATAGCTTGTCACCAATATGCCATTTTCAGTTTTCATCGGGTCTTTGACGTAACCGAGCGCGCGTTTAATCGCATCCCCGGCAGTCTGTCCCTTGCCGATATGTAAAGGCATCAATCGTGTTGTTGCCAATCGCTCCTCCTCTTGATCCATAAAATGATATATTTTGTGTCAAACTGTAGACAAAAAGCTATTCTCCCCCCGAAGGGGGGAATAGCCCTTTCCGCAAATGAAAGAATAGCTGAATTTCTTGATTTTGCTATCCAAGCCAAGTTTGCTTATGTCAACAATCCGCCATAAAATGATACATTTTATGTCTTAGCATCTATCCAACGAACGCTTTATATCAACTATTCATTTTTCAAAGCCAGCTTTTCAAAATACGCATCTCTTCCTCATTATTTCTTTGCAGATATTCCATCAGATTGTCGATCATCCCCCGATATATCCTGCATCGGTCATTGTTCGGCGCAGATGCGAACAGACTGCCCTCTAGCGCATAATTGACCACTGGACACACGCCGCAGTACGGCTGATAAACGCAGTCGCAACATGTCGGCAGCGTTTCCAGCAGCGACGCGGAGCAGGTTGCACGACACGCGGGGCTTTCAATCCAGCTGTCATAGCCATTTTCGTAGATATTTCCAAGCTGAAAAGACTCATCACCCATCTCCGCCATCATACGCCCTTCATCGCAGGTATACACATCGCCGGATGCGGTAAACGCCATTTGTCCCACGCCCGCCCCGCACGGCGAACGAAGTTCCATATAATTCGGCGCAACATCGCCCAGCAGTTTAGCCAGAAAAATGGAGGCATGCGCTTCGGCAAATTTCCTGCCCATTCGGTTCAGCTCCATGATGCGGGAAAAACCTTCCCGATAAAACGTGAGGAACTCATCGGGCGTATAGCCGATGCTGTCCCACGCCTGTCCCGCCGCGCCCAGACGTGTCAACGGACGCAGAAAGAGCGAATCCATGCCCAAATCCGCGTAGCAATCGACGATCTCCCTTGCCCGTGACAAAGACGCGCGTGTCGTCGTCTGTATAGCTCCGACGGAAACGCCATGCCGCATCAGAATCTCTCTTCCGCGCAGCATCGCGTCATACGAGCCTTTTCCGCCTGCCTGCGGGCGGTTCAGGTCATGCAAATCTTTGGGGCCGTCCAGCGAAGTGGAAACAGATATATGGTTTTCCAAAAGAAATTCCGCTATCTCATCAGTCATCAATGCCAGATTGCTGACCAGACACATTTCATATTCGCGGTCTGCAAGTGCTTTTTTTGCCTGATCAACTGCCGCGCGTATAGCAGGCATATTTTCAAGCGGTTCTCCGCCCTGAAATTCAATCGTGAAACCGTTCGCATTTGTTTCCGCAATACGATCAATGATCGTTCGAGCCGTTTCAGGCGTCATATCCGCCGGTTTTGCACATCCGTGAGCCTGACAGTAGACGCATCGGTTGTTGCACCGATTCGTCAGCGCTAAAATGAAAAGGCTCGTTCCCCGGAATAAATAGGCATGATTACCCACAACCGCCTGACGTGCCTGCTGTAAGTAGGTTTCGCGCGTCCCTTCCGTCGCAAAATGCCGTTCGCAGAGCATTTTCCATGTTTCGCTGTTTTGATCCATCTGATCCGATACAAAAAGCCGGAATTCCTCCGGCGTTAAAAAGGCATATTTTCCTGCGTCGTTGGTCAGCAGGACGTTGTTTCCAAACGGCGCAAATCGAAAACTGCATCTCATCGCTCTCATTTCTCCTTGTATTTGATCGGGTATACCGGGCACAATCCAAGCAGTGCCGTCGAACGGAATATCCCGCCGCATGCAGCTTTCTCGTCGCATTGCGCGCATCCCTCGGGATAACGGACTTTCCAGCCCGTGATGCTCTTTTTGGCCAACGGCCAATATGCCGGTTCCACCGCGCAAAGCGGAAAATCATACAGCCCGACGTCAATGCCATGATGAATCAGCCGCCGGATAATCGGTTTAGCCTTCTCGAAGAACGCTTTATAATCCACCCACAGCAGTTCCCGATTTCTTGCCGCGCTTCCGTTCATCTCCATCGCAATAAAATTGACGACGTGAATCCGTATTCCACTTTGAAGCAGCGTATCGCATAGTTCAGCCAAATGATCCATATTCAGCCGATGCCCCACGATACGAATCTCGATCTGCGCAGGCGTTGACGACAAAAAAGTCAGCCCACGCATCGTCTGTTCAAAACTTCCGGGGGTCTGTGTAATGTTATCATGCAAAGCTGCGTTTCCCGCGTGTATGGGGATGGCAAACCGATAGCGCGATGTGATCAGCTGCGCGATTGCTTTCTGGATGCTCGGCAGGCTAAGCGCGCGTCCATTGGTCAAAATCTGTACCGGGATTTGCGCATGCTGCTCGTTCAACCACTTCATCACATCCAACACAAGCGGCGCATTGAGAAAAGGCTCTCCGCCCGTAATGTCGATATGCTCTGTATCTTCGCGCAGATGGCTCAGTTCTTCTTCCGCTTCCTTCTCCGAAAGCCGATTGCCGCGCTTTCTGGCGTCGCTGCTCATCGGACACATGATGCAGTTTGAATTACATGCTTCCGTCATCATCAGTACAGCTTCGCGCTCATCTTCATATTCCATCATCCCGCATATCCTCCGTTTCGGATGCAGACAAAGAGCAGGAATCCCACGCTGATCAGTATAGCAAACGGCAGCTTGCGCACAACCACCACTGTCAGCTGTCCATACCTGGATTTCTCCCAGCGCCGCACCGCCTGCGCTTCTTCTTCCGTAAGTTTGGCTTTCATGCTTTCCTGTGCGTTCTGCGGCAGGTTTTTGACATTAGACACACGAAAACCAATCACCGTTCCCGCGCTGAGAATCGTCCCCCGTTTGACCTCCGCCGTCGGAATCCTCCGATAGTTATAGCCGGACGCCCACTGCGTAAACAGCAGGGACAATACAGTCAGCAGGTACATCCACCACGGCGCAGGCGAAAAACGCCACTTTCCCAACACATTCAACAGCACGAGGACTGCTCCATGCAGCACAATGACAACTCGCTTTTGAAACAGCTCTATTCCTGCACAGGCGTAGGCGCAGGCCATCATCAATGCCGATGCCAACAGCGCATTCTCTTCCCAAAACGTCGGAAATACGCCATAAAAAACGGCCTGCCAGACGGTCACTTCCAGCATCACCGCAAGCATATTGAGTCCATCGCGCGCCGACAGCCGCGCTGCGCCAAATCGTTCTGCATGTCGGAGCGTCAGATAAACGGAATCCGTAATTAGCCAAACAACCGCCGGAATGAAAATAAAGCAATACGGAATGACCGCGCAGGAGAGCGTTCGCGGCTCAATCAATCGGGACGGGACACATAAATACATCAGCAAAAACAGTTTTGCATCGCCTGCCGCCCAAAGCCCCGCCGCATACATCAGGATCGCCAGCGCGTCGCCGACCGCCATGTTCGCCAGCCACCATGCGCCGTATTCCCTCGCGAAAAACAGCTGGTCTATGGTCTGCAATACAGCCGCTATCATTATTCCCGCCGCGATCCAGCAATTTGGAACGATGCTCTTTCGGATATCCTGCACTGCGCACAGAGCGCCGACAACCGCCATGACCAACAAGAGCAATCCTTCAATCGCCGCCATGGTTGCCATCCTCCACGCAGGAAAGTTCCAGCACATAATTGGCAAATTCCAACGCCGTCCGTTCTATCGGCGCGAGAGCAGCTTCAACTCGGCAGATACAGCCTTTTTCCGTTTTCCCCATGACAATTCGCGCAATCGACGCATAATCCGAAAGGGCTCTGCGCACTGCCGACGCAGGATACAGCGCGCCGTCAAATTCAAGTGCGACCATCAAACCATCCCCGCAATATGTCCGGTTCTTCACAGGCGTCTTCTTTCGGTTCCGAACCGACCGTTTTTTCTTCGATCACCGTGGACGCCATCGCCCGGGCAAGCAGTATTTTTCTCAGATCGCCGCTTTCTTCCAGCAGCTGCAAACGAAGCGTCTGCGCGATCAACTCATTTTCCAGCTCCCCAGTATCGACTCGTTTTCCTTCCTTTGCGCGCCACGATACCAACCATCGGTTTTCATTCTGGCTCAAATGGATATATGCCCTGTCCGTAAAACGATAGACCGCCTTAAGCAGCGCCCGCCGATCATAAAGTGCCTTATCCAGTTCAAGCCTCGTTGTTCTTTCTTCCATCGCTTATTTTCCCTTTGTCGGCACGGCAGCAGCCGCCGTTATGCCGGCCTGTTGCGCCGGCACAGAATAGGTATTCGCCTGCGGCATCTGCAAAGTCGGCATGCTTTCAAGCGTCGGAACCGGCACCGGCGTTGCCGTCGGGCGCGGCGTTGCGTTGCTGTGGGAATTATGGGAACCATGCGAATTGTGGGAACCGTGCGAATTGTGAGAACCGTGCGAACTATGCGAGCCGGAACGATGGGAAGAATGGGAGCGATGGGAGGAATGCGAACGGTGCGAAGAATGCGAACGATGCGCCGCAAACGCATCCGACGCAAACAAAATGCTCATCAGCAACACCATCGTCCCCAGCGTCAGCATCTTGTTGCGTGGAATATTCCCTTCTTCTTCATACAGAAAATCCTGGATTCCTCGTTTGACCTGAGGAAAAATACTTTTATCCATGTTTTTTCCTTTCTTACCGTTTCACTTTGATGCTCGCGCATTTTCCGTTTTTCCATGTCGTATCATAACGGATGCCTGCCGAAGAAACATACGTGATCGTTCCAAGCGGTGCATTGACGCTAAACTCGCCTTTCAAATAGTTGTTTTTTTCGTTTTTGCCAAAGTAATATGTTCCCGTCCCGCTCATCTGGTCTCCTGACCATGCGCCCGTATAATGCGCGCCATTCGCCCATGTATACGTTCCCTTTCCAGATTTGAGATTTCCGCTGAGCGTGCCTGTATAAATATCGCCGTTCGGATAAGAAATCGTTACGCTTTCGATAAATGAACCTGTCTTGGCACTGAGTTTTCCCTCAATCGTCGTTCCATCCGGCCACGTCAGCGTCCCAGACGTGCGCAGTTTCCCTTCCGAGAGTGTTCTCATCAGTGTGCTGCCATCCGTTTGCGGAATGGTGATATTTCCGGTATAGAGCTTCCCCTTACTGAATGTGCCGCTCTGAACCGTTCCGTCGAGCTGTGTCAGTATGCCTTTTCCAGATATCTGATCGCTTTTCCATTCGCCGACATAGTTTTCCCCATTCTCCCAGAGGAATGTCCCGTCTCCGCTTCTCTTTCCACCTGAAAAAGCGCCGGAGTACACGCCGTATCCCTCGTACTCAACGGTTGCGGTTTCATCCTGCGGCGCAGCACCCGTTTCGCCTGTCTGCGCGTTTTTCCATTCTCCCGTGCGCAGGCTCGTCAAAGAATAGATTCCGCTGTACATCTGCATCTGCACAGCACGTTCAACGCCGCTTTTCAGTACATAACCCTGAACGGTTTCTCCGTTTTTCTCGACCTCGACGAGCAGCCATCCCTTCCCCTTTGCCTGCTCTTCGCCGATAACCAGTACATCCTCATCTGTATCCAGATGAGCGACAATCTTTCCCTCACCGCCCGGTGCAACACGAACATTGAGGTTCTGCGTCGTATAACCGGGATACGTTTCTGCAATCGCCGTCGTCAAAGACAGGCACAGCACCAATGCGCCAACCAATGCGTGGAAGTGCTTTCTAAACTTTCCCATCAAAACCGCCTTTCTTTTACCAAAACACATCCAAACAGGATATATCGCTCATAGTCATTGTATCACAAATGACGGATATTGTATAGCAACGAATCGCATTTCCGTCAAAAAACTATCATCAGTCTTAATACCTGTCATTCCGTCACTGCACAACACAAATCAGCCAATCCAAACATCATCCGATCCACCTCAGAAAATCAATCAGACTAATCAGCCAAATTGAAAAAATAAACCCCTGAGCATTTTCTTCATACCGCCTACACTCATTTATACCTCATTTGGCAAGGATGCCGCCCTACGAAAAAAAGCGGTAGAAGCTGCCGGTGTTTCGGCGCTCCTCCCGCGTTTCAATTCAGCCCGCTCAGCTTTTCCAAAAGCCGCGCCATCTGTTCGAGCATCCGTTCCTGTCTTTTGCTCACGCCGCGAATGTCCATCTCGTCGATTACGCCGATCTCGTTCGCTCTTTTGGCAATCTGGTTGACATTGTTGCCCATGTAGCGAAGCTGGGAAAGTATCTCTTTTAACTCCGGCAGATCGAGCCGCAGAATGTAGCCGTCCAGCGCCATCTTCCGCAGGTATGCGCCCATGTTCGTCGTGCCCGCTTCCCGCATCTTCCGTTCCAGCAGCGC
>JABLTR010088013.1_pt1 | contig 26583 bp, 28 predicted proteins | sample 7160071 | NCBI WGS metagenome assembly JABLTR01 (sample SAMN14651230, study PRJNA627086) | human gut metagenome | isolation source: feces | host: Homo sapiens | reverse complement strand
TCGTAGGTCATGAGCGGGAACACGGCGCTCAACGGCGCGAACGCCATGAGTCCGATGGTGATGCCCACGATGAGCACCACCAGGCCGCGGGTGGCGGCGAGCGCCCGCCAGCCGTCGCGCATGTTGGCGAGCACGTGCTGGTTGTCGGTGGCCGCGTCGTGCACGGTGGGGATCTTCGCCAGCGCAAGGCCCGCCACGGCCACCAGCGCGCCGAAGAAGTCCAGGAACATGACCGAATGGAATCCCAGGGTGGTGTACAGGAAGATGCCGAACGCCGGCGCGCCGATGCTTGCGATGGACATGAGCAGCTGGTCCATCGTGTTGATGCGCAGCAGGTGCTTCTCGGGCACGAGCAGGGGCATGGCGGCCATCATGGCCGGCCCGTGGAACGACTGCCCCACGCTGCGCACGATGACCATGATCAGGATGAGGCCGAAGGTCACGTGCCCCATGAGGATGACGATGCCCAGCGCAAGTGACACCAGGCCTATTCCCAGGTCGGCCGCGATCATGACGGTTTTGCGGTTGTACTTGTCGGCGATGACGCCGCCGAAGGGCGACAGCAGCCCCTGCGGCAGGTAGGCGCAGATGGTGGCGACGGCAAGCGCGAGCGCGCTGCCGGTGGACTCGGTGATGTACCACACCGCGGCGTATCCGGCGGCGTAGCTGGTCACCATGGAGACGGCTTGGCCGCCCCAGATGACGGCGATCACGGTCAGCCAGCGCTTCGGCAGCGGGCGCCCGGCGGCACTCATGAGCGTGGGAGATTCGGTCATGGAGAACTCCTAGTGTTTCGATGGGGAAGGCGGCCGCGTCGATCGGGCGCGGCATGCATTTCAGTGTGAGGTTGCGGCGGCTGCTCTGCCAGCCATTCTCGTTGGCAATTCGGGCGCAACGAGACGTTGCGCATGGGCAGGCATGCGCGCAGACGTCACCGGTTACAGAAATGCATGAAACATCGAGACAGAGCTCCTTGGAAGACGGCGAAACGGCGATCAGTGTACCATGCGTGCGAACGCTGTCAAGGGAGTGGGCCCATGCGCCCTGGTTTGCGCCGTCGCACGATAAGGGGTTACAATCTCACTTCGGACAAAGGAGGGGAAGTGTCGAGCTCGCTCATCATCGCGTACCTTTTCCTGGGCGGCGCCGGCGCGGGCATGCTCTTCGTCCTGTCGGCTGTAAGCTTCTTCTCGCCGTCGCGAGATCTCGATCTCGACGGGTCGGGCCGCCTGCAGCCGTGGGGATCGTATGCGCGTCTTTACGGCCTCGGGTACTGCGTCTCTTTGGCAATCTGCATAGTTGCGGCGCTGTGTCTCGTGTTCGATATGGCTCGTCCCGACGCGATTCTTGGCCTCATCTTCAATCCGAACGTATCGGTCGTTTCCATCGGCGCCTATGGGCTCGGCCTCTGCATCGCATTGAATGCCGCCCTCGCGATCATATGGCTTTCGCATTTCAGACCGAACATCATGCTCTGTCGCATCGTCTCGGCGCTTGCGATCGTTGCGGCTTGTGTGGTTATGTCGTACACCGGTCTTCTGCTCGGCATCATTCCACATGCGGTCTTCTGGCAGTCGCCGCTGATCGTCGTTCTGTTTGTTCTTTCGTCGCTTTCGTGCGGCATCGCTTTGGTTGTGCTGGCGATGATGGCGTTTCGGCTGCTCGCACCGTTTTGGAACGCTGCGCGTACCGTGCTGTTAGTTGACGGGGTGCTCATCGGGGTCGAATTGATCGTGCTCACCGTCTTCATCGCATCCTCCCAGCAGAGCGCTCCTGAAGCGGTTGAGACGTTGGTAACGGGGGACCTTGCGGCGCTTTTCTGGACGGGGCTCGTGGCGATGGGACTCGTGGTGCCGCTTGCGATGGAGCTTGCTTCGCGCTGGAAGGTGGGGCTGGATGTCCACCCGTGCATTCCCGCCGTGCTCGTTCTCATCGGGGGGCTGTGTTTGAGAATCTGCATCGTCTTCGCAGCTTGATTGTTCGAGCAAGGTTATACTGTGGCGAAACGGCAAGAAGCAAGGAGTGACATGTTCCCCTTCGAGATGGACAACGAAAGCGGTGTGCCGCTGTGGATACAGCTGCGCAACCGCCTCGTCCACCTCATCAACTCCGGTTACTACAAGCCGGGCGATCAGCTTCCCACGGTGCACGCCATGGCTTCCGAGCTGTCCATCAATTACAACACGGTGAACAAGGTGTACGTCAACCTTGCGAACGACGGGTACATCACCTCCATCCGCGGGCGCGGCGCTTTCGTCAACGACTTTGATTCCGATATGAGCCAGGAGCATGCGCAGGCGGTCGAACAAGTGCTCGACGAGTGCATAGCCGCGTGTATGGATCTGGGACTTTCCCTCCAGGATGTGGCGGCCGCCATGCGAAAGCAGATTCGCAAGACCGAGAAAAGCCAGGTGTCCGACAAGACGCCGCCGACAAGGAGCTGACCTATGGGATCGAGCAAGAAAGAGCGTCGCATCAGCAGTGCGGCATCGCATTTCGAGGCGTCTCCGAGCGGGCGACAGGACGTGGCGCTGCAACGCGCCTCGCGCAATGGCATCTACTTCTTCCAGATGGCGCTGTTCTTCATTGCGTTCGGACTCGTCTGCCTTGCCTTCTTCCTGCTTGCGGGCAGCGTTGGCTTCGTGGCTGTCGCCGTCGCTTCGGTTGTCGCGCTGCTGCTGGTTTCGTGCACGCATGTCGCCCAGCAGTGGGAGCGTGTCGTGGTCATGCGCCTCGGTCGGTTCAAGTGCGTCAAAGGCCCGGGCATCTTCTTTACGGTACCGCTGGTTGACTATTGCACTATGCGCGTTGACCAGCGCATTCGGTCAACTGCGTTCGGAGCCGAAGAAACGCTGACGGCCGATCTTGTCCCGCTTGACGTCGATGCCGTGCTGTTTTGGATGGTGCACGATACCGAGAAGGCCTGCACCGTGGTCGACGATTACGAGCTGTTGGTGCTTCAGTCGTCTCAGACCATCCTGCGCGATGCCATCGGCCGCGCGAACGTGGCCGAGGTCACGTCGCGTCGCGAGCAGCTTGACCGCGAGTTGAAGCGCTTGCTGGAAGACAAGGTCGCCCCGTGGGGCGTCACGGTGCTTTCCGTGGAGATCCGCGATATCCTTATGCCCAAGGAGCTGCAAGATGTCATGTCCATGGAGGCCCAGGCCGAGCAGAAGCGCAAGGCTCGCGTGGTGCTCATGGAGGCGGAGCAGGATATCTCCGAGATGATGGGCGGCATCGCCTCGGCGTACGATGAGGACGACAAGGCTATGCAGCTGCGGCAGATGCACCTGCTTTACGAGGGGGTCAAAGAGGGCAGGGGCGCGGTCGTCGTTCCCAGCTCGTGGGGCGATTCCTTCGGCGAGCAGGTGGGCAAGGGCATCGCGGGCGAATAGCCGACATGGTAATCGGCGTCGCTGAGGCCGGTGCGTCCATGCTGAGGGCGCGCGGGTGCTACGCGTTTCGGCGATCCGTCGTCGCGCGCATTTCTATCTCAAAATAGAATAATCGGACCCATCGGTGGAGCTTGACTTTTCATATGAAAACATGTTTTCATATGAAAAGCGGATTGGCCAATCCTTCAAGACGAGAACGGGGAAGGCTTCTGCCATCATGGGGGATATGCCTTCTTCTCAGGTGCGCATTGCGCACATGAAGAAAAAGGAGGGGGAAGCAATGTCTGCAGTCGCAGCATCGACCGCGAATCTGACGCGGCGCAATTTCCTCAAGGCGAGCATCGCCGTAGCGGGCGGGACATGGCTTGGAACCGCTATCGGCTGCTCTTCGGGCGATTCTCTTTCGGGAGAAGGCTCATCTTCGCAAGCGGAGGAACAGGTGTTCAACGGCGTGTGCAAGCCGAACTGTTTCCACGGGTGCCAGCTCAAGGTTCATGTTCGAGAAGGCAAAGTCGTAAAAACGTCGGCCGCGCCGTATCCGAACCCGGAACTCAACCGTATTTGCCTGCGCGGTCTTTCACATGTGACCAACATTTACGACCCCGATCGCGTGCAGTATCCGCTCAAACGCGTCGGGGAACGCGGTGCGAACGAATGGGAGCGCATCAGCTGGGAAGACGCGATAGCCGAGATTGCCGAGAAGTTCACGAGCTATCGCGAAGAGTTTGGCGACCAAGCCGTCATGAAATGCGCGGTGAGTGGGAATTATGGCTCGATTAACGGCGGTTTCACGAGCAAGTTCTTCAGCTCCATCAATGCTTCCACCATGGCGCCGAGCCTTGACTTGAGCAATGCCATCGGTTTGAACCGCGTCGTGGGATGGGCGGGAACGTGGATGGGCAACGATCCGCGCGACCTGAAGAACGCGAAAAACATCTTTATCTGGGGTAACAATATCACCGATGCGCAAATCCATGAATGGCATTTCGTGGCTGATGCTATCGAGGCGGGCTCGAACGTCATCGTCGTCGATCCGATCTTTACACATATGGCTGCGAAAGCGCAAAAGTTCGTTCCCATCAGGCCGGGGGCGGATGCGGCGCTCATCCTTTCGATGATGCAAGTGGTCATAGAGGAAGATCTCATAGATCGCGAGTTCATGCAGAAATACACCGTTGCCCCGTTCCTCGTCCGCGACGATACGGGCATGTTCTTGCGTATGAGCGATGTGGGCGTTCAACCTGCGGAGGGGCCCGTCAATCCACTCACCGGAGAGCCGACCAAGATCGATCCGGCCGTCGTATGGGATGGCGTGGCCGGTGCGTCCGCATCGTCCGCCGAATGCGCCGCCCCTGAGATAGAAGGCGAATTCACCGTCGAGGGCGTTGCGTGCCATACTGCGTACAGCCTGTTGAAGGCAGAAGCTTCTCAATATCCGCCAGACGTGGCAGAGGGCATCACCGAAGTTCCAGCTGCCACCATTGTCGAACTCGCGCACCTTGCAGCCGATGGACCGGTCACGCATCGCGTCGGTTGGGGACCGCAGGCATACGACAACGGCGTCCATCCTCATCATGCAGGGGCTGCCCTTGCGGCCATTACGGGACAGATGTGCGAGCCCGGCAAAATCTATGGATGCGCGGATATCAACGGCTTCACCGGGTTCGATGCAACGCTGAGCGCTCCGGCGACTCCGGTAACGTCGCCGACAATATCCAACCTGATCATGCCCGAGGTTATGGAGACGGGCACGTACATGGGCGAAGACATCGTCATCAAGGCGCTTTGGGTTTACCAGGGCAATCCGCTGTGCACGTTCGTCGACAGCAATGCGAAAAAGAAGATGTTTGACAAGTTCGAATTCATCGTTACCGTCGACTCCATGCTTACCGATACGGCTCGCTATTCGGATATGGTGCTGCCTTGCGCCCAGTTCTTCGAGTACGAGGATATCGTGGGCAGCGGCAACAACAACCACGTCGTCCATTGCGACAAGGCTATCGATCCTCCGTTCGAAGCAAAGCCGGATACGGAGATCATGCGCATGCTTGCAGAGAAGATGGGCATGGCCGACCTGTTCCCCGAGAGCGATTCCGAATGGCTGCAGAAATACGTGGACACGGAGGCTGCAGCGGCGTTGGGCATCAGCTACGACGCGTTGAAGGAGAAGAAGGCTATCCGGTGGGCGCCCGATCCGCTTGTGCGGTGGACGGACAAGAAGTTCCTGACGCCGTCCGGCCGAATGGAGTTCTACGTCGAAGCGCCGACTCCGATGGATTACTACGGCCAGCAGATCGACGTCAATCGCGAGCACCTGCCGCGGTTCTTCCCGCCGACCGAGGCATGGCCCGAGAATCCTCTCCACGAGAAGTATCCCTTCGTCCTGCTGTCCGAGCGCCCGCGATTCCGTGTGCACGGGCAGTGGTTCAACAACAGAATCCTTCGCGAACTCGACCCTGAGCCCACGGTGAAGATCAACCCCGCCGATGCCGCCGCCAAGGGCATCAAGACGGGCGACCATGTCGAATGCTACAACGATCGAGGCCACGCGGTGGCCATGGCGGTGCTCAATGAGGCCGTACGGCCCGGCACCCTCGTATATCCGAAGAGCTGGCAGGTCCATCAGCACCTTGCAGGCGGTTGGTCCGAGCTTTCGTCCTCGTCGCACGACCCGGTGGCGGTGAACCAAAGCTACATGGACGAGCTCTGCGACATTCGCGCATGGGAAGGAGCTGAATAACCATGACCCATTACGGAATGGCGATCGATAAGAAGCGTTGCATCGCCTGCAACACCTGCTGCGTCGGCTGCAAGGTTGAGAACAACCTTCCCGAGAACATGTGGTGGAACCGCGTGGTCAACGAAGGGGGAGAGAACCCGGATTCGCCGTCGGGTACCTATCCCGAACTCAAGATGAGCGCCTATACCCTGTCCTGCCAGCACTGCATCAATCCAGCCTGTGTGAGCGTGTGTCCTTCCGAGGCGACCTATCGGGATGCGGAAACCGGCATCGTCATGCAGGATTTGGATAAGTGCATCGGCTGCAACCTGTGCATTGAAGCCTGCCCCTACGGGGTGCGCACCTTGCAGGAAGACGAGCCGGTCTATTACACCGATTTCGCTCTCGGCGGAGAGGGCGCGCCTGGGCATATCGCCGGCACGGTGGAGAAGTGCACCTTCTGTCATCACCGCGTGGTGAACGGCGAGCAGCCCTTCTGCGTGGAGGTGTGCCCGGCCCGCGCACGCACGTTCGGCGATTTGGATGATCCGGACTCCGACCTTTCGAAGCTGATTGCCTCCCGCGAGTGCGAACAGCTTCAGCTGGACGCGGGCACCGGGCCGAGCGTGTACCTGCTCGTGTAACAGCGTGACCGCGCATGCATCTGCCATGCGTTTGTCCCCGGGCCGACCTGCGATACCCTCCCGTGCAGGTCGGCCCCCTGATAAGAGGTGATCCGCGATGAGCCAGATCGTTTCGGCGACCCTTGTTGTCGCCTTCGCCGTGGTGTTCAGGGGTGCGGTGAAACAGCGCCCCGTCCTGTTCTATGTCCTTGCGGCGCTCGTGGCCGCCGTCGGCATGTACTTTACGTTCAACCCCAGCCCGGGCGGCATGGTGCGTGCACTTGCCTATGCTATTCAGAAGGGGCATCCGGGGTTCTCGATGCTGGCTCTCGTCATGTTCGTCGGTGTCTTTGATCGCAAATCGGTTGTGCGCCGGGCGCTGGGACCCGTGAGGGGAGAGCTGTCCATTATCGGCGCCATCCTCATGCTGGCCCATGCCGTCCCCTATCTGGCGAATTACCTCGCCATGGCGGGCGCGGTATTTTCCCTCAAGCCGAGCGTGCAGATGTCGCTTGCTTTGGCTGTTGTGCTGCTCTTCCTACTTGGCGTGCTTGCCGTGACATCGATTAAGGCGCTGTCCGTTCGCATGGACGCCCGAACGTGGAAGCGCATCCAGCGGCTCGTTTACCCCTTCTTCCTGCTCGTTTTCGTACACCTGCTTGGGTATATGCTGGTTCCCCTGAGGGCGGGGGCCACCGATCTGCTTGTCGGATTCGGGTTTTACGTAGTGATCTTTGCAGCATATCTGGTACTGAGAACGAGACGCTTCATACTTGACCGACGGGTCGGACTGCCGGAGTACGGCGCGGCATCGGCCATGATCAGCACTTCCAAGGAGGCTACGCAATGATGCAAGAGCATTGGATTGATAAAGCGGAGCTGTTCGAGACGCTTTCGCTTGCTTATCTCTACTATCAGAGAGAAACGGTTGAAGTGCTTACAACCGGCGCGTATGCCGACGTGCTGTGCGAGGCGATGGCTGCGGTCGGACTTGACGAGGGCCTTGTGTCCGATGTGCGCGCGACGCTGGCTGCCTATCAAGGGGCCGATGTCGAAGAGCTGTTTCATGCGCTGCGCGTGGAATACACGCGGTTGTTCGTGGGCGCGCCGCATGCAATCGTGTCCCCCTATGCGGGCATATGGTATGCGGAAGAGGTGGGTGTCACGCCGGTGCTGTTCGTGAATAAGGAGTCCATGGCAGTCGAGCGCTTCATGAAGGCCTGCGGCGTGGACCGTCCTGAGCAGACGAACGAGCCGCTTGATCATATTGGATCAGAGCTCGAGTTTCTCGAATACCTGTGTCTGGACTGCGCAGGCGTTGTCAACAAGGATGCCGATATTGTGCCCGCCGGTTCGTATGAGACGTTCTACCAGGAACGGTTTATCGTGTTTGCCAAGCGTTTTGCGGCGGCGGTTGCGCAGAGCAGCAGCGAACCGCTGCTGCGTGCTGCGAGTTCGGTACTCCTTGCGCTTCCTGACGAAGCGCTGTAAAAAGTGCAGCTTCGGGATCAATAGCTCCCAACCTGCGAACTCCCCTGAGGCGGAAAGGCTCGGCGTGACCGTCGCTTTGCTCCCGGGATCGCGCCGGGCCTTTCCGCCTCAGGGGACTCGGGGTTGCGGAAGCCGTGCAGGGAGCCCTTGGGGCGTGCGGGGCTGGGGGACTCGCTTCGCTTGATCGGTTGTTGCATGTGCTGCCGCCGAAATTGGGCGAAGGTGGCAGAAAAGACGCAATCCTGTAACCTGTTTCACGTGCGATTTGGAGTGCTTCACGCGCGAACAGTTGTTTTTGCTTTGCAGGCGAAGAATATACCGGCAACACGCTTTACCATCGTCGTTTCGCATGTTTCGCATTACAGAATCGCGTTCTTCCTACCATTTCTGTCCATACGCCCGGCTGTCCCGCTGTCCATACGCCCGGCCCCCGTCTCTTCGCGCGCCGTCTGCTGCCGTGCAGAAAAAACGGCCAGAACCGGCGCCCGTCTATGCTCAGTCACCTTTGATATTCCGCAGGTCAGTTCGTGTTGTCTTCTTGGGCGAGCGAGGCGTGCTCATTGGATGCCATGCGGCGACAGCCGAAAGCATTTCTGGCTCACGCCGCACACGATGACGTCGTATTCGTCGTCCCAGCTGACGTTGGCAGCGGACGCTCCGCTGCGTCTCGCCGCCTGCTGCCTGCGGTGCGCATCCGGCCAACCCTCTGACTGCAAGCGCACCGAGACCGGCGGCCGCTGTTCCGAGGAAGTTCCTGCGCGACAGTCCCTGCGTCTTTGCGTTTTCCATGATTGCCCCTTTCCTCACGATTCGCAGCGCTTCTTTTGCTTGCGTTATCAGGGAGTATAGAAAGGCGCAGGGGCGGATACAACGGCGTGGAGCCACGATGCGGAACCGGTGTTCCACGATGCGGCACGCCGTGCGTTGCGATGCCTCGGTGCGAACGGGTGCTCGGGGCACGGGGCTGCTTGGAGGGCGAATTCAGCCAGCCAGGAACCGAATGTTGAGATCGACGGCTGTGGGAATACCCGCCACCGAGCCGCCGTTCGTGTATTGCCACAGGTCAAAGTCGAATTGTCCCGTGGGGACGGCGACGTCGTATTCGGCGAACCAGACCGGACGATTGCCGAACGCGTTGCTGCCGAAGCGCGCAATGTCCTGCTTGTTTCCGTAGATCATGGTTGCATAGCCCGCCTGCTCGATGCGCTCGCAGAATGCGCGAGCGCACGCTGTCAGCTCATCGCCCATTATGCGGTTTGCTCGTCCCGCTGCGTCCGGCACCGGCTCGTGATCGAAAACGACGGGCAGGCGGAGCGAGCGTCCGTCAAGCAGCGCAAGCGCAAACTCGGCTTCCTCGCGCGCTTCGTCTTCCGTTGTGGCCTGCGAAAAGAAGTATGCGCCCGTTTCGAGGCCGGCGGCTGCGGCACCGTCCAAATTGGCGGCGGCCTGTTCATCGGCGTACAGGGCGCCTTCGGTGTAGCCACGGTTGCCAAGACGGACGATGGCAAAATCGATGCCGTCGCGTGCGACGGCCTGCCAATCGATGTCACCCTGATGATCCGACACGTCCACGCCAAGATCGGAGCACAACGCACCCCCTTCGTAATAGGCAAGCCGGTCGCCGTTGGCTGTCAAGCCGTTCCAGTCGTAGGGACTTACATAGGGCCCGTCGTTCGGCTGGTCGGATGGGGTATGCATACAGGTGGACAGGAAAACGATAAGGGCGAGCAGCATGAGGCCCGCAAGGGCAAAGGGCGCAAAAGCCGGCAGGCGCCACACTCGTCGCGCAGCCTCGGTGTGATGTCGTGGGACGGGGGCGGGACGTCCCGAGGCTCTGCGCAACGGGCGGGTTGGGCAGCGGGTATTCGTGCGGTAACGGGACTTCATAAAACCCATGCTATCAAAAACGCAGCCTCGTGCTCGGACCGTGCCGCCCCTCCATCAAATACAAAGAGCCGCATGTCGCTCGATCGCGTTGAGCTTTACTACTGCACACCCAGTCGGAGGGCTTCCAGATCCTCGGTTCCATCCGTTCCCAACACCAGGCATCCGAATCGCGTGGAAGAGTCGGTGCACGCATGGTCAAAGGGGCCGATCTCGGTTGCAAGCGCTACCCATTCGGGATGCTCGCGCTGCACAGCGCGCACGATGTCGGCATCCTGCTCGTCGATGACGAACTTGATGATGGCATGCAGGTGCGGTTTCGTGACCGGCTTCAGGTTGGGTTCGATGCCGAGTGCGGCATCCACGACGGCGCCAACATAATCGATGCCGGTGGACAGCGGTACGGCATGGCTTCCCATATAATCACCGGCCATGCGTGTTCCCACTTCCACCATCTTCACGGTGCCATCAGGCATGACCATGACCTCGGGGCACGACGCCCCCTGCGTCATGCCCATGGCATCGAGCGCGGCCGAGCACACCCGCTTGATTTCGTCTAAGACCTCTGGGCTCACCCGTCCCGGTTGCAGGTGTCCGCTCTCGATAAAGCGAGGGTGCCCCGTCGTCCACTTCTCGGTCAGCGCCATGAAATGATGTTCGCCCCGCCAGCTGAAGTGCTCGACGCAGAACTCCCGGCCCTCCATGTACTCTTCGACAAGCGCCGTGCCGTTGAACCCTGCTTCAAACGCTTCGTCGAGCGCCCAATCCAGCTCGGCTATGCTATCGATACGGTTGATGCCGCGGCTGCCGCTGCGGTCGGTTGCCTTCACCATAAGGGGAAATTCCATCGCGGAGAGATCGGGCGTCTCACCGCGATGCACGACCACATGCCGAGGGCTCGGCACGCCGCACGCATCGAAGCGTTCGCGCATGAGGTATTTATTGGTGGAGACGCAGGTGCATTCCATCGAATTGCCGGGGAGGCCGAGCGCGCAGGCAACGTAGTTGACGGCGATGCTGCCTAAATCGGAGCCGATGGTGCAGATGCCGTCGACGCCGATGCTTCGGCATGCGTCCAGAATGGCCTCATGCTCCACGATGCTGATGGGGTGGAATACGTCGGCCGTGCGCTCGCCTACATCGCCTGCTTCCCAAGCGAATACATGAGTTTCCAATCCCTTCTCCTGGGCTTTTAAAATAAGCGGATTCTGGAAGTCCGAGGCGCCGATGATCGCAAGCTTGCCCGTCATTGTTTCGTCTCCTATCCGAAAAACGCATAAATGAAAATGCCGCCGAGGATAAGTGCGAGTGCAACCAGCTTACGGCGATCGAGCTTTTCTTTGAATATCCACACGCCGAAGGCGGTCACGTATACATAGCTGGTGGCCTCAAGCACCGGTCCCAACGAGAGCGGGATGCCCCGGTAGGCAATGACCGTGACAAGCGTGCAGCCGACGAAGAGGATGTAGGCTGCAATGACGAGCGGATTGAGATACTCTTGTATGCGGCTCTCCCGTGGGCGCTCGGCGGACTTCTTCAGCATCACCTGGCTGACCGATGCCACGAAGACGCTGACGAGCATGATGCCAGCATAGAAAAGCTCGGTCTGGCTCATGCGGCATCACCGGACTTCTCGCGTGATCCATCGCCCTCGCCATGCTCTTCAGCATGCGGGAGCGAAGGAGCATCGGTTATACCCGGCTGGTCGTTTTCGTCGTTGGATGCATCGGCACGCGCAAACAGTACGATGCCGACCATGATGACGGCGGCGCCGACAAGCTTGCCCGGCGTTACCGCTTCTCCGAACAACACCGCTCCCCAAAAAATGCCCCAGACGATGGTGATGGCGCGGTTGGCGAAGGCGCTGGAAAGGGACATGCGTTTGATGATCTGCTGCCATCCCAGCGCATAGATGCCCAGAAACATGAGCATCAGGCCGTAGAACAGAAAGAACGTAAAATCGGGGAATCCAGCGCCGGCTGCATACTTGCTGCACACATCGCTCAATGCGTAAATGCCGAGCAACACGTGGAGGCCCAGCAGCATCTTTATGCGTCCCGGTTGCGCCATCTCGCGACTATTCCTCGCCTTCGCGATGGGTTGCGGGGCGGCGATCGTGAACATCGCGCACCACATACTGCGGGATCTTGTTCAGGCTCAGGTAGATACGGCCGACGTACTCTCCGAGCACGCCCAACAGCAACATGATGAGGCCTCCTATGACCAAAAGTCCCGCCATGAGCGAGGTCCAGCCCTCGTTGGTGGAGGGATCGAGCAGTCTCTGTACGATCAGCACCACCGTCAGTACAAAGCCAACGACGGCGAACAGGAGGCCTGCGATGGTAGCGATGCGCAGAGGCACGACGGAGAACGCCGTGAATCCATTTGCCCACAGACTCACGAGTTTGTGCAGGCTGTATCCCGATGCTCCCACCTCGCGCGCACGGTGGACGACCGGGACGTTGCAGTATGACTGTACCGCCTGGAACAGCAGCCCCTCAATGTAGGGATACGGGTTCTCGTAGCGCAGCGCGCTATCCACGACGAAGCGCTTGCAGGCGAAATAGCTCGTCTGCTCCAGATCGCGCGGGATGCCCATGAGGACATGATTGCACCAGTAGTTGAATTTGCTGCCCATGTTGCGGAAGATGTTGTGCTGCTTGTGGCCGCTGTAGCTGGCGTACACGATGTCGTATCCCTCGGCCACCTTGTCCACAAGCTTGAACATCTCGTCAGCGGGCGTCTGGCCGTCATCGTCGAGGCATACCACGATGTCGCCATGCACCTGGGCGAATCCTGCCATGATGGCGGCGTGCTGGCCAAAGTTCCGCGCCAGATTGATGGCCACGATGCGCGCAGATTGCTCTGCCAGGGTAGCGATGGCGCGTGCTGTAGCGCCGTCATCGGGCGAGCCGTCGTTCACGAGTATGATTTCGAGATCATAGTCGGTGCGCAGCGCAGCCGCCCGCTCGATTTCTTCGATAACCGCACTGATGGTTGCCGAAGAGCAGTAACAGGGTATAACGCAGGAAACCAAGGAGTCAGCCATGGCGTCAGTCGCACCGTCCTCGGTCGGCGTAAAAGCTTCTGATGGCGGCGATCACACGCGCGCGATCTGCTTCTTCCAGACCGTAGTACAGCGGCAGGCGCACGAGCCGCTCGCTTTCGCGTGTGGTGAACCGATCGATGCCGGAGAAGCGGCCGAACTTCAAGCCGGCGGGCGCAGAATGCAAAGGGACGTAGTGAAACACCGCCTGCACGCCACATGCTCGCAGGTGCGCTATCAGCTCCGTTCGCTCGGCCAGGTTGGCGCACTTGAGAAAGAAGAGATGGGCGTTATGGACGCAGTCGTCTGGCACGACGGGCAGTTCAACCCGCCCTGCCTTGGCGAGCGGGGCAAACGCCTCCCAATAGGCGTTCCAGGTTGCGAGCCGGTTGTCGTTGATGGCATCGGCCTGCTCCAGTTGCGCCCACAGGTAGGCAGCGTTCAGGTCGGCCGGCAGATAGCTGCTTCCGTAATCGACCCACGTATACTTATCGATCTGCCCGCGAAAGAACTTCGAGCGATTCGTGCCCTTCTCGCGCAGAATCTCAGCGGCTTCGTTGAAGCGTTCGTCGCGGATGAGCAGCGCGCCGCCTTCGCCCATGGAATAGTTCTTGGTTTCATGGAAGGAGAAGCAGCCGAAGTGGCCGATGGTTCCCAACGCGCGCCCCTTATACGAGCTCATCACGCCCTGGGCGGCATCTTCGACCACGTAGAGATCGTGGCGAGTCGCGATGTCCATGATGACATCCATGTTGCAGGCGACCCCCGCGTAATGCACGACGAACAAGGCGCGCGTGGAGGGGGTGATGGCGGCTTCAATTTTCGTCTCGTCGATGTTCATTGTGTCGGGGCGGATATCGACAAACACCGGGGTCGCACCGGCCATGATGACGGCATCTGCCGTGGATGAGAACGTGAAGCTGGGCAGGATGACCTCATCGCCCTCGTGCAGGTTGCAGAGGCGTGCCGCCATCTCAAGAGCGGCGGTGCCGCTGGTGGTGAGCAGCACTTTCTGCGCGCCGAATCGATGCTCCATCCACGCGCTGCAGCAATGGGTGAAGGTGCCGTCACCGCATATCTTGTGCTCGTCGACGCATTGTCGCAGATAGTCGAATGCGGTGTCGATACAGGGGGGTATGTTGAAACTGATCATATGGATGCCTTCGCGTCGGGGTGCTGTCTTGTGCGACGGAGCACCTGATAGCCGATGACGACAGCTCCGAGCGCTATCACGCCTGCGCCCGTAGCCAAAGCTCCCGCTTCCAGGCCGGGCGTCATGAACGTCAGCTTCACCTCGTGCTGTCCCGGTTGAAGCTCAAGCGCCATGAACCCGGTGTTCGCTCGTTTGAGCTCGGCTGGCTGGCCGTCGACGGTTGCACTCCACCCCGAAGAAAAGGGGACGCTCAAAAACAGCACCTCTTCTTTGGCTGCATCCACCGAGCAGGTGATCTCGTTCGTGCCGAACCGCAGGTTCTCAACGGGGGTGGTCTCGAGCTCTGAAACGTGGTCGTCGAGCGATGCCATGGGCTGGCAGACGACGCCCAACGTGTCGAACCGGTAGATTCCCGCCTGGTTGAATGTCAGGGTGATGGAGCTTTGCGCTTCGTCTGAGTACCCCATATTCACAAGCCACTCATCTTTCCCGCCGTACATATGCCACGTTTCTACGGAGTTGATGATTTGGCGGGTTGCGGTTCCCTTGTCGGATGCGAGTTTGATGAAATAGTCGGTTGGCGCAGTCCACTCGAGGTTTTGCTTGTACAGCTTTGCTTTCTGGTGCCAGGTCATGGCCGCAAATGTTTCTGCGCTGACTGAATCCAAGGGCGAGACGGGTTCGTAGCTGAGGCCGTCGGCATACAGGTAGGTCTCGCTGTCGGCGAGTCCCTCGAACGTGAGCTGCAACGTTGCACCCGGTGATGTCACGCGAATGGCGCCATCCTCCACCGTGACGCCCGAGCCGGGCGTATAGGATGTTTCGAGTTCGCGCGATTCGAGATTGAGCTGTGCTTCGGGAAGCGTCGAGTCTTCGAGCACGACGCCTTGAAGCAGGCTTTCCTGACGCTGCGCGGGGGAGAGTCCGTCATAGACCGAGCGGGGCACCTGCGCGTCATAGACGAAGGCGAGCGGCAGGGCATGCTCCGCTTCGTACACCTCGTAGTTTTTGTCGACGATCTTGCCGGTTGCCACGGGCTCGTCGTTGCCGTAGCTATAAGGCGGCTGCACCCCTGCGGGAACGAGGAAGTATTTTACGCCCGCCAGCGTGTCCAAGATGGCCCGCGCTCCGGTGTCCCGGTAGGAGAAATTGATATTAGTTTCGGAAACTCCCAGTTCAGTATGGTATGCATCGATGTAGCTATTGTAGAAGCTGTTGTAGAAATCGATGCCGGACAAACCGAGAACCGCGCTGTCATTACGCAGCCGCGCCAGCGTCGAAGGATCTGCGTCGTAGCGCCACGTCCCCTGATCATCCAGGTTGGCCACCAGGATGTTGGGCGATTGCGAAGTCAATCTTTGGTACATAGTTCCCAAAGGCGTCGAGGACTTCCCGATGCCGCCCTCTTCGGGAGACACCAAGTAGAATGCGTTGCAGGCCAGGCCGGCTACGAGACACGCGACGATGCCCATCTGGCGCGTTTGCTCGGACAAGCCCTTTTGGATGACGACCATCAAGGTTGCCGTCAGTACGACGCACGCGGCAACGGTCTGCTCCGTCCGGGCTTGCGGCACGAGGATGGTGAATATGCCGAAGACAAGCGATGCAACCACGAGCGCTTTCGCCTCGCGAGAACCGACCGCAAGCAAGTTCGGAAGCATTTTGGCCACGATAAAACAGACGAGCAGCGCAAACGCCCAAACCCAGCGGTTTGTTGCGTAGTTGAAGCCATTGAGCACGCTTCCGCACACCGGCAGAAACAGTACGACAACCAGAGCTACGAAGCACCATTTCAGCAACCGGTGTTGTTTGCGCTGCGTGAACAACAGTACGCAGGCAAGGAACGCCAAACCGCCAAATCCAATGTAGCAGTCGCTTCCCACGCCCGTCGTGCTCATAAAACCCGCGATAGTCGAAAAGTAGAAATCCGGAGAATACAGTGCAGGCACCGTGACGCCGCCCTCGACAAAGCGCTCGTTACCGAAGAGGCCGACGAGCGCAGGTCCGAGTGATATTCCTGCAATGAGGATGCCGACGCATAAGAAAGCCATAAACCGAAGCGCCCACAGCGCAAAGCATCCGACGCCCATGCGCCCCTTCACGACGATCACGCGCGCCGCGCAGTAGGGGACAAGGAACAGGCAGGCCATATACGAAAAATAATACGAGATGATAAACAGCGCAGCCGCGCTGAGGATGAACACGAAGGGCCGCTCGCCTGCCAAGATCTTCTCAACGCCCAGCAACAGCAAGGGGAATAGCACCATCGGCCAAGCGCCCGCCGGCCAGAACGTCACGGCAAGTGCCGTACCGCAGAGCGCGTACAGTAGGGCCGCAAGGAGGGTGGGGAAGCGTCCGGTGCCGAACCTGAAAGCGAAGAGCGAAAACGCAGCTCCTGCGAGGTAAAGCCTGAACACCACGAGGAACTGGAAGAGGTACTCAGAGTATTGCTCGGGACAGAGCCCTGAAAGCAGGTTTAACGGGTCGAAGATGACATCGAGCGTTGCCAGGATGTCGCTTCCGTAGCCCAGCGTGTAGGACCAGAGCGGCACCTGCCAGCCCTGCCCGGAAAGCAGGTTCGAGAATATCTCTCGCAGCCATTGCCCTTCGTAGACGAAATACGGATAGTACTGCTCAAGTCCGTCGACGCTCCAGACGATGGATCGCCCGTTTGAGGGGTACACGAAAAGGACGATGAAGGCGACAACGATAAAGCTGAGCGTATAACACGCCCAGTATACGCGTCGCTTGCGAGCGGGGTCGTCCCCCCTCGTGCGTACCTTGTTGTATGCGTTCAGGAGCTTCTCTTGAAAGGCCATGCGTACAGAATAGTATCAGTCGACACCAAACGGGCGACAAAACGTAAAACTTTCGACATTTAGCAAGATCGAGTCCTCACAGGCTGTTTGCTTAACCCTCACAGGCTTTGTGATGAGCGGTATCGCCTGGGCCACATCACCATCGCGCCGCTTGAGACGGTGCAGATGTGTTCAAAGATACAGCTGGTGTTGCTTGCGAGATAGGGGCAGGCGTTCGAGCGGCTCCATCCCTCATACGCTGCACGTTCCGCCGATGCGACGAGCTTCGGCGACATCCAGATAATCGCAGGCCACGAGCCTGTCGAGAACCTGCTGCTGCCGTTCGCGAGCAAGGTCTGCTTCTGCCGTCGGCGCATAGGCCGACGGCGCGTTCGGGATGCCGGCGAGCATCGTGGACTCACAGGCGTCGAGTGCGGCCGCATCTTCTCCGAAGTATCCGACGCTCGCCGCACCCACGCCGTACAGGCCGTCGCCGAAGTAGATGGAGTTCACGTACAGCTCGAGGATTTCGCGCTTCGAGAAATGCTGCTCGATGCTCAACGCCATGAGCATTTCGGCGATCTTCCGATCGACGGTTTGTTCTTGGGTGAAGTACTGGTTTTTCGCAAGCTGCTGCGTGATGGTGCTGCCGCCTTCGACGATCGATCCGGCCTGGATATCGTGGACGAGCGCGCGGAGGCAGGCTATTGGGTCGATACCGGGATGCGCGTAGAAGCGATGATCTTCCACGGATACGACGGCTTGTACGTACAGATCGGGCAGTTCGCCGATCGGTGTGAACAGCTCGCTTCCCTCGATGGCGGCGGCCATGTCTTCGAGGCTCGTCTCGGCGAGTGCATCGTGGTACAAAAGGAAGCCGCGCGCTACGAACACGAGCAACACGAGGAGCAGACCGACGAGCGCGGATGCCAAGAGGCGTTTGAGCGCACGCGCCGGATCGAGGTGGCGCTGCCGGACGGGAGCCGCCCGCATGACGCGGGCGGGGCGCGAGCTTCCGATGAACCTTGCCGTGCCTCCTTGATGCGATGTCGTCGCGCGTGCCATAGCATTGCCTTTCTCGAAGCGTTTGCTCTGCTGTCCAGTATGGCAAACGTGTCTTAAGGCAACCTTACCTGCCGCTTGTCCGCAACTTACAATTCTGCAAGAAACACCCGCGCATATGTCCGGGCAGAAGCGAAGGAGAATCCGGTCGGAATTTCAGCAGGCTCGGCCGGAAAAGCGGGCGCGCTGGCGGAAGCACGGGCGGCACAGGGCAAAAGCTGGTGCGGAAAAGGAGCGCGGCGGGCAGACGCACCCTTAGAACTCCCGATGCTCGTAGAGCTTGAGCGAGATCGCGCCGGATACTGCGTAGATGGCACAGGTCGCCACAGCGACGAGCGCCGTCAGCTGGAGCGAGCCTTCAGGCGATTTCACCCAGTTCACGAAATCCAGTACGAATTGCTGCGATGCGAAGCCGGTGAGGTCGGCCACGTATCCCAGGGGTATGAACAGCAGGAAGAGCAGAGGAACGTAGCGCACGGCTTTCGTCATCCCGAAACGTGTTGTCATGGGCAGGATGATGGACAGCATGATCAGCATCATGCCGAGTCCGCCTACGGATACGAGTACGAGCGGCTGCCAGCCGAAGTCGCCCATCATATCCTCGAACGATACGACCTCGGGCAGCACGAGCGAGAGGGCGAACACGATGCCGACAGCCACAAACCCCAGCACCAGGCCGCAGATGGTGAACAGAAGCGCGCTGGCGTAGCGGCCGAGCACGATGTCGGTGCGGGACAAAGGCAGCGTGAGGCGCAGCGACTGCCAATTGTTGCGCTCGTCGAGACTGATGATCGTAAACACGAGCGTGAACGGTATCAGCACCGTGAGCAGCACGAGCGCAGTATACACGTTTCCCATGAAGGTGCCGATGAGTACGGCTACGATCATTCCGGTGACAAGCTGGGAAAGCAGGTATTTCTTGCCGGTGAGCAAGTCGAACATGAGCATGGTTTTCATCGGGTTTCTCCCTTCAGCATGAGCGACATGTAGGTGTCGATTTCGCTGCGCTCGATCGCCACCTGCGGGAAGCGTGCAGCGAACGCTTGACGATCGGGCACGAGCACGGCCGTGCCGTAGGCACTGCGTTCGAAATGCAGAGTGCCTCGTGTGAAAAAGCCGCTGTCGACGATGGCGTCGAACTCGGCCGCGCGGCACTGCGCCACTCCTGCTACGTCGGTGATAGCGTCCTTTTCCACCGAGAACACGATGTTGCCCTCGTCGATGCATACGATGTAGTCGGCGATCTTCTCCAGATCGCTTGTGATGTGGCTGGACATGAGAATGCCGCGCCCATCCTCGTTCATGAACATGCGCAGTGTATCCAGTGCTTCTTCGCGGGCCATGGGGTCGAGGCCGGCAGTGGCCTCGTCGAGGATGAGCAGGTCAGGATCGTGAGCCAGCGCGCACGCCAGCGAAAGCTTCATGCCCATGCCGCGGGATAGATCCTTCACCGCCTTGTCCTCGGGTAGTTGGAATGTTCTGGCGAACGAGCGAAACGAACCGGGATTCCAATTCTCATAGCACTGGGCCATGAGTTTGCCCACGGTCTTCACGGTAAGCTCTTCGGGAAACGAACACGTGTCGAATACCACGCCGATGCGTTGTTTCAGCTCTGCGAGGCGCTTCTGAGGGGCGCCGACGGTCTCCTCGCCGAATAGCGAGACGGTGCCGGCATCGGGCTCGATGAGGCCGAGGACGGCCTTGATAGTGGTGGTCTTGCCGGCGCCGTTGGAGCCGATGAAACCGACGACGCTGCCGGTTGGTACGCTCAGGTTCACGTCTTCGAGATCGAAGCCGTCGTAGTGCTTTTCCAAATTCTGTATGCGCAAAAGATCGCTCATCAGTCGTCACTTTCTTCCGTGGTCGAACGGTCTGGATATCCGGCCTGGCGGGTCGGAATGTCCGATCAGTCCTCCATGAGGAGGTCGAGCATGTCGTGAAGCTCGCTCGGCGCGACGCCCGCGCTGCGGGCCTCGTCCAGCGCGCGCGCCATCAGCTCCTCGATGTGCTTCAGACGCTCTTCGCGCAGAAGCTCCATGTTGCCGCCGGCGACGAAGCTCCCCTTGCCCTGCACCGTCTCGATGAACCCTTGGGCCTCGAGGTCGGCGTAAGCACGCTTCGTGGTGATGACGCTGATGCGCAGGTCGTTCGCCAGCGCGCGCATCGAGGGAAGCTGGGCGCCCTCCGCGAGCGTTCCGCTGAGGATGAGGTTCTTCATCTGGGCGGTTATCTGCTAGTAGATGGGCTTGTCGCTTGCGTTCGAGATGATGATGTCCAACGGTGCTCCTGTTCGGTCTACCCATCGCTGCTTGCTGGCGCCGCTCGCGTCGAACGTGCCCGCCGTGAGGTCCCTGCAGCGTTGGCGCGGTGTGCGAGCATCGCGGCGTCCCGCGGTGCTCGGGTGGTACGTCGCGGCGTCCCGCTTCGCACCGAGAGGGGCCGAGCACGTTCCTCATCCCCTCTGATTCGGGTGGCCACGCACTTTTACCGTGCATGGTGTATATACCCGATATGCACACTATAATCACGATAAGCATTGTGTCAAGGGAAATCCGGATGTTTTTTTGCGGCGATATCGGTGCTGCGGTTTTACAATTCGCGGCTCTACGAAAGAAACGACCGCTCTGGAGATTTGCTAGTATGAGTTCGTGGGAAAGGAGGCTGTCGTGAACGACGTGCTGTTCTTGGAGTATCCAAAGTGCTCCACGTGCAAGAAGGCGAATATGTGGCTCGATGCGCACGACGTGGCGTACGTGAGTCGCCATATCGTTGAGGACAACCCGACTGCCGAGGAGCTGATGGCGTGGCACCAAAAGAGCGGTCTTCCCGTGCGTCGTTTCTTCAATACGAGCGGCGTGCTCTACCGTGAACGCAACGTAAAGGCACTTCTCGATGCGGGGATGCGCGACGAAGAGGCCTGTGCGTTGCTCGCGGAGAACGGGATGTTGGTCAAGCGCCCGATTGTGGTGGGGGAGGACTTCGTGCTCGTGGGCTTCAAAGAGGTCGAGTGGGAGCGGATGCTTCTCTAGCGCTCGACACTGTCGAACCTACAGTTCGACGGTGTCGAGCCACAGTGTGAACGGGCCGTCGTTTACCAGGGACACATCCATATACGCGCCGAAGCGACCTGTTTCCACGTGGCGCGCATCGCGGCGTGCGCGCTCGACAAACCACTCGTAAAGGAGCTTGGCGTCGTCGGGTGAGCCCGCGTCGGTGAACGAAGGACGGTTTCCCCGCTTGCAGCTGGCAAATAGGGTGAACTGCGAGACGACGAGCACCTCGCCTCCCACGTCTGCAAGCGATAGGTTCGTCTTGCCGCTTTCATCTTCGAAGATGCGCAGTCTTCCGATTTTGCTCCAGAGGCGTTCGGCCTGATCTTCGGTATCCTCATGGCCGATGCCGAGGAGGATGACGATCCCCCGCCCGATGCTGCCGACGGTCTCTCCGTCGATGTCCACCTGCGCGCTCGTTACGCGCTGCACCACTGCCCGCATGGAAGACTCCCTTCTCCGTGTGATCGATCGTGCACCAGTATACCGGGGTTTACAGCGAGCGGGGCGGGGCGTATAACGAAGCAGAAGCAACCCGAGAGGAGCGATGTATGACCTACGCCATCGTATATGACAGCAGAACCGGCAATACCGAAGCGCTTGCGCGCGCCGTGGCCGCTGCGTTGCCCGATAAGGGGAGGCTTGCGTTCGGGCGCATCGGCGAAGCGGATGTCGAAGCGGTCGCTGCGGCCGAGCGTGTGTATGTCGGCTTCTGGACGAACCGCGGCGACTGCACCGACGACACGGCCGAACTGTTGTCCTCGTTGGACGGCAAGGAGGTTTTCTTGTTCGGCACGTGCGGCTTCGGTGCCGATGCGACGTACTTCGCAGCTGTGGTTGCCCGCGTGGCCGTGCACGTGCCCGAATCGGCGCGGATCATCGGTACGTTCATGTGCCAAGGCCGCATGCCGGCGAGCGTTCGCGAACGCTACAAGCAGCAGGCAGAGACCAACCCCGCGCAGGAACCGCGTATGCGCCAGCTCATCGAGAATTTCGATGCAGCGCTCGAACATCCCGACGACCACGATCTCGCCTGCTTGCGGGCCCGTGTCGAGGAGACGGCCTGAGGAGGCTTTCATGGCGAACTTGACCGATCTTCCTAACATCGGCCCTTACGCGGCCGAACAGCTTGTCCGGGTGGGAATCGAAACGTCCGAGGATCTGCTGGCGCTCGGTGCCGAACGGGCCTGGCTGAAGGTGCAGACCATCGATCCTGGCGCATGCCTGCATCTGCTGTATGGCCTCGAAGGAGCGGTGCAAGGTATTCCGAAGAAGGAGCTCGATTCCACCCGCAAGCGCGAACTCAAGGAGTTCATGGACGCGAACAAACTTACATAAGGCGCCGGTCGCGATGGCGCGTGCGCGTGCCTATCGCTTTCATAGAAGCAGGTTCGCTTCCGCCCATCGAAGGCTCTCCCTGCTTGTCTCGGCAATCTGCTCGTTGTATAGTGCGCTTGTAATATAACGAGTGTTATACAGGAGAGGACCGGTATGCGGGAGCAGCGGGTTGCCAAGGAGGCGGTGCTCGACGCGGCGCTCGGCATCGTACGCGAGCAGGGCGAAGCAGCTCTGAGCGCGCGGGCGGTGGCGCAGCGGGCGGGATGCTCGGTACAACCCATCTACAGCCTGTTCGGCAACATGGGCGAACTCATGTGCCGGCTTTACGAACACGCCCGCGCATGGGCACAGACGTTTCATCGCGAGCACGCGGGCGATGGGCGCAACCCTTTCGAGTCGCATGGACTTTCGCATCTGCGACTTGCGCGCGAGGAGCGGTTGCTGTTTCATTTCCTGTACCTGTCGCCGCATATGGGGGCGACAGGCTTCGAAGACGTATACGAAAGTGTGGCTGTCGACGGTGTGCAACGATGCGTCGAAGAGTTGGGCGGCCTTTCGCCCGAAGAGGCACGGAAATTGTACCTGCACATGATCGTGTATGTGCATGGCATGGCTGCCATGCTGGCCACAGGGGCCGAATTCGACGATGACGAGCTGTGCGAGCGCATGGACGAGGCGTTTCATGGCCTGCTTGCGTCGGTGAGGTGAGGACGATGGCCGAAGAACCAAGTGCCGGCTTCGAAAAAGAAGCCCAGGGCGAACCATCTGATGGTCCGGAACGGGTATTCCGCATGAGGCGCGAGGAAGCAACGACGCGGGAGACGGTGCGCGAGCGTCGCGAGAGGGGCAGAAAACGTCAGCGCGTGCGGCGCCTCGCGTTGCTCGTATCGTTTCTGCTGTTCCCGATAACCATTTTCTATTTCTCGCCGGTTCTCATCATCGAAGGGGCGCTCGAAGGCGTCGTGGTGGCGAGCGCACTCGTGTTCACGATCCAATTTCTGCTGGCTTTGGTCGTGCGCCGGGCATGGTGCGGCTGGGCGTGTGCGGCGGGCGCGCTGCAAGAATTTGAGGCCGATGCGGTGAGCAAGCGGGCGAACCTCGGGTGGCGTACGTGCATCAAGTATGTCATCTGGGTCCCATGGGTATGCTCTATCGTCGCGTGCGCCTGGATAGCGGGCGGGTTCACGATGGTCGACCCGTTGGCCGGCATACCGGGCGGCGTGTCGATGAACAGCCCGCTCGGTCTGCCTATCTATTTTGGCATCGTGACGCTCTTTTTCGTGCCCAATTTGTTTCTGGGACGACGAGCCATGTGTCATTGCATCTGCTGGATGGCGCCGTTCATGGTTTTGGGAGAGAAGCTGGGTGCAGCGCTGCATCTGCCTCAGCTGAGAATCGAGACCGAACCGGATCGTTGTGTCGGCTGCGGGAAGTGCGAACTTGCCTGTCCGATGAGCTTGCCGGTGGAGTGTCTGCTGCAAGCGGGGACGATCGGCGACGCCGAATGCATCCAGTGCGCCGCCTGCGCTGATGCATGTCCGAAAGATGCGCTCAAGCTGCGGATGGGGAGGTAGCGTCCGAAAAGACGCGCGCAGCGCCGCGGTTCGCTCGTTCTGCCGCTCCGCCGATTGGCGTCCGTTTTGTGAGAAAGGCGATGGCCGACGAGAGCCGGAGCGCCTTCTCCCTGCGGCTAGAGCAGGCGTTCGATCTGTGCAAGCTTGTAGGCGCGCATCGGCAGCGGGTGGCCGCTCTTCGGGAATGCATGCATGCCTCTGATCGGTTCGGGGCTGTCGTGGACGCTGATTCCCGACAAAGTCAGTCCAAGCGTTCTGGCGCGGGAGGCGATGGTTCCTCCGTATGCCGTTACGATTTCGCGTAGCTCTTTCGGATCGCTCGAATAGAGATGGCAGCGATAGCGGGCCGTCCCGCTGCGGGCGGTTTTGCTGAACGAGATCTCGTCGAGCGAGGCTCCTTCCACTCGTTCGAGTACGGCCCATGCCTGCTCGTAATCCTCGAACGCCTGGCAGAACGCGCGCTTGAGAATTTCCAACAGTCTGGACTCGTCTTTGATCTGGTAATCCGTGCCCTCTCGCCCGATCCAGCTGTTCGAAGGGTCGGGCTGCGACGACGGATCGCCCGAGGTCACCGTCATGGCGGTTTTGAATCGCTCGGAGATGCGAGGATCGTCGATCCTGTTGGCAAGCGCAGCGATGTCCTCGTCACTGGTCGCCTCACGCTGCGCAGGCATCTCCTTCCGGTTGCTTCGTGCATGCGAGTGCAGCTTTTCAACGAGTTCTGGAAAGAGATGGCGTTCTTTGGCATCCTTGGTTGCGAAGCGGATGACCAGACTTTGAAAATGGATGCCTTCCTGGGCGAGCATCAAAACCAGCAACTCCCGGCGCGCGTTCAACTCGGAATTTGCGAGTGAGTCATCGACGTACACGCACAGGTTGTATCGATCCTTGTCGCTGCCAGGGCCTTTTCGGGGTGCTTGGTCTTTTTCGAAGAACATGATGTTCGTATGGGCGAGCAGATATTCGGCCGCCTCGGGATTGTCCGCCCAGGCTTTGCGAACGGATTGGGCGTACTTTTCGTTATTCTGTGCAGTGCGAAGGACGGCCGCCAGCTCGGGGCCGAATTCGGCAAGCACGTTCGATGCGCCGGTACCTACGCTTTGCACTCCGCCCTCCTTCATTCAACGGTACGAGCATTGTAGCGAATTCCACCCGCACGCAAAAATCTTTTTCCGAGCGCTTGACCCTCACGTAACGGAAGGGTGTAAGGTGCGAATATGATCGCGATCGAAGGAAGGAGGCAGCTCATGGAACGCGAGCAGGCGGAACACGGCTACACGGTGCACGAACTGGCCGCGTTGTCGGGGTGCACGGTGCGCACGTTGCACCACTATGACGAGCTGGGGCTGGTGCGCGCGCAGCGCGCGGCGAACGGATACCGTCGCTACGGGCCCGCCGAGGTTGACCGGCTGCAGCAGGTGCTGCTGTATCGCGAATGCGATATGCCGCTGGCCGACATCGGGCGACTGCTGGACGACCCTGCGTTCGACGCGCGCGATGCGCTGGCCGGCCATCTGCGCGAGCTGCATGCGCGCAAGGAGCGCCTCGACGGATTGATTGCGAGCGTGGAGAAAACGCTCGCCTGTATGGAAGGTTCAACCAGTATGGAAGACCAGGAAAAATTCGAGGCTTTCAAGCAGGGCCTCGTCGACGAGAACGAGCGCCGGTACGGCGAAGAGGTGCGCGAGCGTTGGGGCGACGACGCCGCCGACGCGAGCAACGCGAAGCTCATGGGCATGAGCGTCGAGCAGTACCGTCGAACGCAGGAGCTGGAGCAGGGCGTCAAGGATGCGCTGCAGGCGGCGATAGAGGCGGGTGATCCGGCGGGCGAGGATGCGCTCCGTGCGGCCGACCTGCACCGCCAGTGGCTGTGCGCCTTCTGGAAAGACGGCACGTACTCCAAGGCCGCGCACCGGGGTATCGCTGAAATGTACGTGGCCGACGACCGCTTCAGGGCCTACTACGAAGTTGTCGCTCCCGGCGCCGCCGAATTCCTCCGCGACGCCATCCGAGCCTACTGCGCGTAAAAGGTCCGCGTCCCTCCGCCGTTCGCGGCGGCGGGGCGCGGACGCAGGCTACTCGTCTTCCGTCAAATCCAAACGGTTGATGCGGTCGATCAGGTCGGAGCCGCGCTCGTAGAACAGCAGGTCCTCGTTGTGGGCGAAGTAGCGCTCGCAGCCGTGGTCGTTGATGAAGGACATGCCGTAGCGGTTGACGGACAGGTCGGTGACGAGCAGCAGCATCTCCTGGCCGCCGCCGACGAGCACGGCATCGCCCTCGTGTTCACCGGGCATCGCCACTTCCGGCACTAGCGCCTTTTCATGCGGCCTCCCGGCCGTCGAAACGCTCGAAAACGAAGGGACGCCCGCAAGGACGTCCCTTTTCGATGGGTGAGGAAGGCGCCTCGTCGCGCGATGGCGGCCGGCCGCCGGGTGCTACTCGTCTTCCGT
>JABLTR010082118.1_pt1 | contig 26587 bp, 27 predicted proteins | sample 7160071 | NCBI WGS metagenome assembly JABLTR01 (sample SAMN14651230, study PRJNA627086) | human gut metagenome | isolation source: feces | host: Homo sapiens | reverse complement strand
GAAATATGGCTGCCAAATGCAAAATAATTCTCCATATAAAGATGGCGTGTATTTAAGATAATACTAGTTTTTATTTTCAACTCAGCCTGAGTATTAAAAAATTATTTTGCGTAAAGCGCATCCTTTGGATGCGCTGCGCAGGCGCCCCCCCTTTAAATGGTACTTTTACATTATCTTTCAATTTTTTATTTTAGTTTTATGATAATTTTGGGTTTGAGCGATTTAAATTAGTATATCATTTAGCAGTGAAAATACACCAGACATAAAAAAAGCAGCAGTTTATAAATACCGGGATTTAGACAAAACTATTAAAGCTATGCAACAGGAATATGATAAGATTAATAGAACACAGGCTATTTTGTAAATCAATCTTTATTACTCACGTTGGTATATTAAATATGGCTTTGGAATATTTAAAACAGTGATTGTTGAATATAAACAGATAGCAAACGGTTCTTTACTGTGTGATATAAACTAAAAGCTGATTTAGTCAATGACAACTTTAATAGAAGAACATTTTCCACTATTGCACTTGCTTTCAGAAACACTACAAGCAGCAATACCTAGACTAATATCCATTAGCGCTTGCAATACAATTTTGCCGCCTGCTTTAGAAACCGGCTTTTCAACTGAAATACTACCGTCAGAGTTGATTTTTGTGTTCATGAACAGATTGACTGGTGTAATAATGGTACGATGTTCTCCAAGCGCTTTATTTATATTATCAAAGCAGTTAGGATGTCCTTTTCCATTATGATAGAAAAAATCATACATCTCTGGCCTGCAGCATGGATGGAGCAAGTCATGTTCTCCAACATCATCAGAAAGTATTTTCATCATAGGCCGATATAAATTAGTATAGATAACATCACCAATATTCAGTTTTAAAGATTGGTTGCAGTCAATTGTTACTCCAGTTGAAAGAAATTCAGATGTATTTCCATTTACCTCTGCAAAAAAATCTGCTACTTGACCGCCCTCAATATCAATTACTGTTATATTTTGACCTTGTTTAACGTCAATTTTTAATCCAGAACATGGTGGAATTATATATTCTTTATACATTTAATTTATCCTCCATAATTTTTGATCTTTTCTATGCTTTTTTAATTATACTCCCACCATGTAACATATACAATCATAATGCAACAGGAGATTACCTTTATTATAACCTTCTATTTATTTAATAAGTTTCAAATGTACGTTATTGTAAATTTGTTAATTATATATTTAATAATATATATTGACAAATAATATTATATGACATATAATATTATGCGGGAGATGACATTAAACTAAAATTAAGGAGATGATGTTATGGCATTTCAAATAGGGTCGGCGCTATTGGATGCATGTGTATTGGCAGTGCTTGATAAAGAAGACACCTATGGATATATGCTTACACAAAACGTAAAAGATATAATAGATATATCCGAATCAACGCTATATCCAGTATTGCGAAGATTGCAAAAAGATAATGCGCTTACAACATATGACCAGCCCTATCAAGGCAGAAACAGGAGATATTACAGGATAACAGGAGAAGGTAAACAAAAACTTGATACTTACCGGATTGAATGGAAAGATTATAAAACAAAGGTCGACAGGATATTGTTTGGGGGGATGAATAATGGATAAATTAGAATATCTTATGAAATTAAACCATAGTCTTTCGAAAATGCCTGAGGATGAAAGAAAAAATGCGGTTAAATATTATGAAGAATATTTTACTGAAGCAGGTCCTGAACAGGAACAAAAAATTATTGAAGAATTAGGGCCGCCTAAAAAATTAGCTGCTAAGATTATGGCAGATTTTGCAATAAAAGATTATGATGCAGCTAATACTCAGAATAAAGCTAAAAAAGGCGTATCAACTATATGGATGATAATTGCTGCGATATTTGCTTCGCCTATAGCTTTGCCTATTGCAATATCTGTAGCTGTAGTTGCTATTGTACTTGTTATTACAGTATTTGTAATATTTTTAGCTTTCTTTATAACTTCTATATGTGTATCATTAAGCGCTGTAGCATTTTTAGTTTTATCTATATGGAGTTTATTCCAATCAATACCAACAAGCGTATTTTTCTTTGGTATAGCTTTAGCTGCCGCGGGTATAGGCATATTATTAGGAGTATTTTCCATATGGATTACAAGATTAAGTATAAATTTACTTGTAAAATTTGTAAGGAAAGTTTTATTAAAAAAGGAGGTTGGCAAAGATGAAAAATAAAGGCGTAAAAATATTGCTGATAGTTGCTGCGTGTTTAGTGGTCTTTGGTTGTGTATTTATAATTATTGGATTTTTCTCAGGTGCCAGCCTGAATACTTATATTGATAATACAGGATTGCATATTACTCCAAGAAATAATAATGAAAAATTTCAAGAAGATAAAATAACAACTGATATGAATCTTGAAAAGTTTAACAATATTGAATTATTTGCAGATTATTCAGATGTTGAGGTGAAACATGGGGATAGTTTTGGTATCCAGATAAAAACTAATTCTACTTATAATAAAACTGATATATCCTATAAAATAGAAAACGATACATTAAAAATAGAAGGAAATACAGATGGTAAAAGCACTAAAAGATGGTTTAATTTTGATATCAGAGGGTTATTCTCAGGTGAAAAAACCATATATAATTCTGATAATAAAGTAACGGTATTTATTCCTAATAATACTGATATGCAAAATATAAATATATCCAGCGATATGGGTACAATTATAATCGATGGTATATCTTCTAAAATAATGACAGTAAAAGCATCCTTCGGTGATGTTCGAGCTAATGGTATAACTTCTTTACAAACATCATTTAATTTATCATCAGGGAAATTAACAATAGAAAATAGTAATATAAATAACTGTCAAATTGATAATAGTTATGGTGATATAATATTAGACCACATTATATCGGATGGATTTACAGCTAATTGTTCAGCCGGACGAATTAAAATAGAAGATGGAGATATTAAAAATGCTAATATTATAAATTCTTATGGTGATATTGATTTAGATGGTAAATTACAAAGCATAAATGCACAATGTTCTATGGGCAGAGTAAAATTATCAGGCGAAATATCAGGAGAAAATATATTATCTTCTGATTATGGCAATGTAGATATTGAAGGTACACTCTATGGTAATTATGATATCAGTGCAGATATGGGTGAAATTGAAGTTTCTACAAGCCTTAAAGAATCAGAATATAATCTTGATTTATCTGCTGATTTAGGAGACATAAAAATAAATGACCAAAAAGATAAAGGCAGTAGTCAGATTAATAATAACGGAGCTCAAAATAAAATAAAAGCCCATGCTGATATGGGTGAAATAAATATTTCATTTGAAGAAGACAACGATTAAGTTTTATTAATCTAAATTACACTAGATAAAAATATAATTAACCATAATATAGGTAAATACTATCTTTAAAAAATTTACAAAGAATCCGGAAACTTAAGGCATAGGGCGCCTGCGTGCAGCCATATGAAATATGGCTGCTTTATGCAAAATAATTTGCCAAATAAAAGAAACTGAGTATTTAATATAATACTAGTTTTTCTTTATAACTCAGCCTAAGTATTAAAAAAATTATTTTGCTTTTAGCGCATCAAAGATGCGCTGCGCAGGCGCCCCTTGCTAGAGGTACTTTTTTATATCATGTTTTGATTTAACTTGATTTTTCAAACATCTTTAGTTTTGTAATATATAGATATATATTATCTTTTGTATAAAATAAAACTTTATAATAAAAAAAGAAAACCTGCTGCTATAAATACAAATGCAGAAGGCTTTCTTTTTTATTATAAGAATTGTTTTAATTTATCAATATTAGTACGTTCCATTTTTATAACCTTACCAGCAAGACGATTAACTTCAATATCATTTCCTTCATAATCGTTCATATGCTTAATCATTTTAACAACACCCATAGTATTGCCTTGTATCATCATCTCAGCTAATTTTGAAGGTGATTTATTAAATAATGTTTTAGCGTCTGATACAGTATTTAACATAACCTTTGCAGCCGGTATTTTGCTTTTTACTGGATAATGCTTATTATTAAGCATTTGTTCAGCTCTTTGCATAATTTCTTTATATTCTTGATGTTGACCTTGAAGATGTTCGCGAAAACGATGATCATCTGTTTTACTGAGTATTTTATCAATACCTTCTATACCCATTTCAGCATTTTGATATATAAAGTTTAATATTTCCTCATCATTATACATAATATATTTTCCTCCTAATATTAAAAAAACGATATAATTTATTGTAAACAAAATTATGCTTTATATAACTAGTTTTATTAGGAAATAATATGAATATAAAGAATAATAAATGTTTGTAAAATATCAAACATATTTAGTGAAAGATTTTCTATAAATATATATAATCATATTGATTTTGAAAAATAACATAGTTGGAACATTTATGCAATTTTATTATTTTTATTTAAAAATAATAAAATTTTGATATTAAGGGAAGTGGATTCTTTTATAATTTAAGCTGAGGGAAAGCATATTTAATTTAGACTATTATTGATAAATGATATGTGGCAATTAGATATTAGAAGGAAGTGATGAAAAAAGATTATTGGTACTATGCATTTCAACATTAATATTGACTGGAATAATGATTGTACCGACAGAAGATAAATAGTAAATCCCCTAATATTGAAGCATCAGATTGCACAACATGGGACAGTACAGCGGATCTGACAATTATGTTCCTATTATATTTAAAATAGTATTAATATAAGCAGTTCAGATTTAATAAAATCTTTAAATTTCTTAAGTCGAGCATCGTCATTTATATTTAATATATTATACATAAGTTATAATAGATGCTATTATAGCAGTAATAAAACCGCCTGCTATTGCACTAATGATAGCGGTTATTATTTGATTTAATCTATTTTTTGGAGCATGGTCAAATTCTTCTATTTTTTTCTCATGACGTTTTAAATGTTCATTTGTATGTTTTAATTCATTGGTAAGTGTAACAAGAATTTCATTTATAGATTTTATTTCTTCCTGTACACCTTTTAATTCATTTATTTGATGCTGTAAAGATTTTATATTTTGGTCATGTTTAGCAAGTATTATATTTATTTCATCCATATATAGATTCCTTTATAAATTTGATTTTGATTGATAATTTAAATAAAACAAAATAATAAGAGAAGAACTTTAACATATTAATATATTTTTATATTAAATTTTAATCTAAGAAATAACAAGTATTGCGGCAAAATACATTAATGCGCAAGGAGTAAGGGGGGCGCCCGCGCAGCGCATCTTTGATGCGCTTTATGCAAAATAATATTTTATAAAGTTATGTATGTAAAAATATAAAATAGGAGTTGTCTTAGTATTAATATCTTTATTTTATAAATTATTTTGCATCCGGCAACCATATAAAATATGGTTGCCGCGCGGGCGCCCCCTTTAAAAATAACGGTACCGGGTATGTTTTCATAATTTATAATAATAAGTTTATTTAATCGTTATTTTTATAGATTATATAATTTTAAATATTATTAGATTTATTTATGTTTATTTCGATTTTATCTTATTAATCTAAAATTATTATAAATCTAAATAAATACGACTGATACGGACAAAAAATAAAAAACAGCTATATATAAAAATACAGCTGTTTTGCAATTAATATTAACTTAAAAAAGATATAATGCAGTTTTATGCAGAACAATATAAATAATTTATACCTTCAATTTCATTAGAATAATATTTTAAAGCTTTTATAATAAAATCTTCCGGTAAATTAAAGTATTCAGCTAAGTCCCAAATTTCACATATACCGGAAGATAATACTTCTATTAACTCATTCTTAGGAATGAGTTTTTTTATTGCCCAGTGATCGGCAATAGCTTCATGCTTACTACGTATATCTATGGGGCTATAGATATTATAAAAGCTTCCGGTTTCAAGATGACCTATTTCATGCGTAATACAAGCAAGCTCATCAGCAGTGTTTTCTAATTTATCAACATCAATACCAATAAAACCATCAGGAGTAACAATAGAAACAAGTTCTTTCATTGGGAAATAATAAATAGAATAGTTTTTTTCATCAGCGTATTCGTAAATTTCGTTTAAATTCATATTATTCCTTTCGTTGTGATTTTTTAAATTTAATAAAATCTAAAATATCCTGCTTTTCATCCTCTGTTAAATCTTTGACTTCACCATATAAAGCAAAATCAATATCTTTTAATTGCATATCTAAAGAATTATATCCTTCATCAGATTCAAAAAAATATGATACAGGGACATTAAGAGCATTACATAATAATTCAATTGAATCTGGATCAGGTTTATTAAGATCATTTTCCCAATTGCTGATGGCAGTATTTTTAACATTGATAAGTTGGGCTAATTGCTTTTGAGTAAGGCCTTTTGCCTTTCTTGCATTACGAATTTTGTCACCAAAATATATTGACATTAGATCACCTCATGGAAAAATGATAACATATATTCTGAAATTTGTAAATACAAAAATTCAGAATTTCTGAAAATACTTATAAAAATCCTATTGACAATCCAATAAAAATGGATTATTATGGCAATACATTCCAGAATTTCTGGATAAGGTAGAAGGCGAAAAATGATAATGAATAATGAAAAAACTGATTAACGAAAGGATGATAAAAAATGGGAAAATATAGGTTTATTAATTACAGAATATTAAAAAAGTATTATAAATTGAAAGAAAGATTATATAAGACAGCATTAAAGAGTAGTGTCATATCGGAATACTGAAGTATAAAATAATAAAGGATGGTAAATTTATATGGATCAAAAAATAAATGAACGTATAGCAATTCTTGAAGCAAATAAAAACAATATATATGAACAGCTAAAGGAATTAAAAAACGATATAAAAGATTTACAAAAAGTAACTAACGAGGCATTAAGAAACGTACAAAAGACAGAAGATTTAAACCAGAAAATATTTAGTATTAATAATAAATTAGATGATATAGAACAAACGTCCGGTAAAGATTATCACTATTATAAAAGACTAATAATAGGAGCGCTTATAACTGGGTTTATGAGCGCTGTAATAGGAATAATTTTATAAAATAATAAAGGAGAACACAATAAAATGACAAAGACAAAAATATCTAAAGATACAATCATAAGGACCATAGTATTAGGTATAGCGTTATTAAATCAGATCCTAACAATGTTTGGAATAAATCCGTTGCCATGGTCCGAAGATGAGGCTTATACAATCACATCCACAATAGTAACAGCAGCCGCCTCTATTTGGGCATGGTGGAAAAATAACAGTATTACGCCTGAGGCAATTGAGGCGGACGAGCAATTAAAACAACTAAAAAATAATAAATAAATTGGAGGTAGATAATATGTTTAAACTAGCATTAGTAGCAGGACATTATCTTGAAACACCAGGCAAGCGGTGTCTTAAATCAATAGATCCAGACGAAACAAGAGAATGGATATTAAACTCGCGAATCTGTGATAAGATAGAATCTCTGTTAGCACAATACGACGGTATAGAAATTTTAAGAATAGACGACAGAGCAGGTAAAAAGAATATCCCGCTGATAGACAGAACAAATGCAGCAAATAAATTTGACGCGGATTTCTATTTGTCAATCCATCACAATGCAGGTATTAACGGTGGCTCAGGCGGCGGTATAGTCGCATATGTATACTTACAGGTAGACGATGTTACAAAAGCATGGCAAAAAGAATTATATGATGCCGTGGTAGCTCAGACAGGATTAAAAGGCAACAGGTCCTTACCACTGGCAAGCGCTGACCTGCATGAATGCCGTGAAACAAAAATGCCGGCTGTGTTGATGGAAATGGGCTTTATGGATAGTACAACCGATACGCCGATTATATTAACAGATGATTATGCAGCTAAAAGCGCAGATGCATTAGTTAGTGTAATAGTAAAGCGTGCGGGATTGACTAAAAAACCGGATAATAACAGTGACAATGACAGCGGTAACAGTAATACCGATTCCAGTGATAAGCTGTACTATGTACAGGCGGGAGCATTTAAAAGCAAAGAAAATGCCGAAAAATTAAAACAGGATCTTAATAACAACGGGTTTGACGCTATTATAAAATAAAATAAGATATAAATAGGCTGGGGAAATACCCAGCCTATTTTCATTAGCGCATAAGCAAAGAACTGTCGCAAAAGAGTAAAAGAGCAAAAACCACCAGCAATAATGGAGGATTAAGGCTTAAACAAAGAATTTGCATTTTGATAAAATAGAAAGAGTTCAGTGGCAGCAAAAATCAAGAATGGATGTTTCTAGATGGCAAGCAGTTTAGCGTATACAAAATGGGTTTACAAGTATCATATAGCGTAGACTATTTTAATCTGAATTATACAAAAGAAAATGACAATGTATAAAAGCAAAATATTTATGATCATAAATATTTTGCATGTACTTCTGTACAAGAGGGGGGCGCCCGCGAAGCGCGTGCAAGGGACGCGCTGGGACGCAAAATAATAGTTAATAAAGCGGACTGCGTGGAAATAGAAATAAGCAATGTCTTAGCGGCAAAATCTATACAGCCAAAATTATTTTGCGTAAAGCAGCCATATTTCATATGGCTGCGCGCGGGCGCCCCCCTTACAGGGTACCGTAAGCCGAAATGTTTTATTTAAATATCTGCATATTTTTATATGTTGTATAATTTAAGCTAATATAGCTTTATCTATTAATAATAACAAAGATAATTTAATATAATAAACAATGCAATAGTAATAAGAAATCTAATCCAAATCAAAAAAACTGAAGTGGGAAAAGTACCGCTTAAGGGGGCGCCTGCGCAGCGCATCCAAAGGATGCGCTTAATGCAAAATAATAGCTGGTAAAACATGGCTGGTAAATATAAAAAATGAGTATTGTCTTAAGAATAGTTTCTATAATATTATAAATTATTTTGCATCCGGCAAACCATATTATAATATGGTTTGCCACGCAGGCGCCCCCTCTTTTTAATATAACGTAACCTGAGATTTTTTATAGTAAATATAATTATTTTTATTATAATTCTTTAGAATATTTTATAATTTAATAATACTAAAAAAATGGAATTTACAGAATGTTGACATTATATCGTTTGACTTTTTATTTATTATAATATATTATTAAATTTATCAATATTTTTTAAATATATTTTATTTTAATTCTTTAGGGGGAATATTTTTCCATGAATTGTCCAAAATGCAACGCTGTTATCCCAGATGGCAGCGATACCTGTAATAATTGCGGGTATATTCTTTCATCAAATGATAAAACAAACGATACTCCCGTTGAATATGATGAAGCTATGCATGAAGCTTTAGATGATGCTGTTGAACAGGATATTCCGGATTCAATGGATGAAATTATTGGTGATACAATAAATGAAGCTGTAGATGATGAAGAAATTAAAGAAGAAGATTATAATAAATTTCAATCTGAAGTTGCAGCTCAAGCTGTAAATGATGAAGTAACAGCTAAAAAAGCAAAAAATACTAAGACTATGGATCCAACAAAGAAAAAGCTTATTACTATTATTAGTATTGCTTCAGTAGCTGTTTTAGCTGTTATTATTATATTTATTTCAATAATTGTAAACATCTTTTCTTCTGGTTCTAATCAAGCTAATGCTGGTACTTATATGGCTGTATCAGGAAATACTGTTTATTTTGCTAATCCTCTTGATGGTAATAAACTTTATAAATTAGATATGAATAAGGATGAACCTGAAAAAATATGTGATGACAGTGTTAAATATATAAGCGTAGCTGGTAATACAGTTTATTATACTTTACCGCGTAATGATGAAAAATTATGTTCTATAAGTATTGATGGAAAAAATCCTAATAAAGAAATAACAGAACATCCGGCACGATATGTAACATATGCCGGAGGTTATGTATATTATTCTAATCCAGGCGAAAATAATCAAATATATAGGATAACTTCTTCCGGCGTTATAGAAACTATTCCAAATGCATTAGGTACTGATATTCAGATAGCTAATGGATATCTTTATTATATAAATAACGGTGTTCTTACAAGTATGGATCTTTCTAATGGTGAAACTGTTGAATATGCTACCAATGTTACTAAGTTTGATACTGATGGTCAAAATCTTTCTTTTATTTCAAATGGTACAATTTCATTCTATAAAAATGTAACAAAAAATGGAACAAATGAAGGTTATTCAACAAAAGTAACAACTGCATCTGATCTTGAATTAGTAAAAGAAGGCCATGAATTTGCTTATCTTGATCCAGATGGTATAGTAAAACATATTAATATTTCAAGTGATTCAACTACTGATCTTTCTATTGAAGGTTATGATGAACTTTTATATACTGGTAAAAAATATTTGTTTATAGATATAGACGGACAAAGGTTTGCTATATCTTCTGGAAGCGGCGAAGCTAAAGAAGTACATCTTCCAGCTGGAGAACAATATGGTGATTTACCTACGCCAATGGGTAACCAGGTAAATGATGGTTATGGTACTGCTGATCAAGATTATCTTTATTATCTTGATTATCAGGCTCAGTCAATTATTAAAGAATCTAAAATCAATCCAGACGATTCTGAAATATTAGCCGAAGTCCCTGCTTCAAATTTAACAGTCAGCGAAGGCTGGTTATATTATGCAGACTTCTCTGTAGGCGGTATGATTTATAGAATGCGTACAGACGGTACTGAAGCTACCCGTATTAGTGTTGACAGCGCAAAAAATATGATAGTATACGGCGACTGGATTTATTATATTACTTATAACAGTGAACTTGGCGAATATTATATCCGCCGTACAACTCGCGATGGTCAAACTACTTCTACTTTAAAAACTGGTGCAATCGCAAACATGACTATTGCTGACGGATGGATTTATTATACTGCAGTTGATCAGGAACAGGATTCTATATCCCTTTGCCGTATGTATACAAATGGTCAATATGACAGCGTTCTCATTGAACATGTAGGTCAACCTGTAGCAGCATATGGTGATAGAATTTATTATGTTGAAGGCGACCGTGCTCATCTTAAATCATGTGATCTTTCAGGCCAAGATATTCAGGATATCGGTGAAAAATCCGTTCAATCCTTTACTATTGAAAATGATACTATTTATTTCTCAGAACTTAATAATAATAATCCATTATATAAAATGAATCTTGACGGCTCTGAAGAAACTTTGCTTAGTGATACACCATCATTCGGCATAAGCGCTTGCGGTGATACATTAATCTTTGCTTCATTTGATGAAGCTTCACAAACCTACTTTATCTGTGCTATTAAAACAGATGGTACTGGTGAAAGAAAAATAGGCTAATTAATAAAACAATTTAATTTTTATGTATAATTCCCCTGCTGATATGGTAATTGTTCCATATTGGCAGGGGGTTTTATTGTATATTAATATTAATTTATGTTATATACTTTATACATAGATAAGTTTAAATAACACAAACACATAAGCTGTATTAAAAAATTAATCTAAAAAACAGAGAACAGAAAAATACTCTTGATAAAGAGGGGGGGCGCCTGCCCAGCGCATCTAAAGATGCGCCGGATGCAAAATAATAACTAATTAATAAATTATACCGGACAGTCAAACAGGTATTTTCTAAGTAACAGTAGTTTTATATAATAAATTATTTTGCATTAAACAACCATATGTAATATGGTTGTCCGCAGGCGCCCCCCTTATCCCCTTTAATGTATCATAGCAGGAAATATTTTTGTTATTATTTGTTTTAAAATCAAATAGGTTATATAATATTTTAAAAAGGATGTGATTAATAAATGATACATTATTGTATAGGAGACGCAGTTTATCCAAATTGTACCGGAAATATAATAATCCCACATATCTGCAATGATATAGGCGGCTGGGGCGCTGGTTTTGTTTTAGCTATATCTAAACGATGGAAATTACCTGAGCAGAAATATTACGAATGGTATAAATCCAATAATAATTTCCGATTAGGAGAAGTCCAATTTGTAAAAGTTGAAGATAATATAATAATTGCAAATATGATTGCACAAAAAGATATAATACCCAAAAATGGCACACCGCCAATAAGATATGATTATGTCAAAAAATGTCTTATAAAGGTTGCAGAAAAAGCAAAAGAATTTAATGCATCTATTCATATGCCACGTATAGGTTGTGGACTTGCTGGAGGAAATTGGATAGAAATAGAAAAAATTATTAATGATACCTTAATTAAAGAAAATATTAATGTATGGGTATATGATCTCAAATAATTTTATAAAACAATATTTTAGCTATTTTATGCGATAACCTTTAAGCGTACCGTAAAAAATATCAATGCATATACTGATAATGCCACAAGGCAATAAAAAATACGAAAGGCGGAATGCATTGATATGTCAGAAAATTGTAACTGTCCTAAATGTACGGCAGCTGCACAAGCAAGGACAAAAGATTTAACATGTGACTGCATGTTTTTCCCGGATAATTTGTCATATGCAATGGCTTATATACCATTTCAAACTTTAGATATGGTATATGAATGCGATAAGGGTTTACAAATTGGAACTATATTTCCTGAATTAAATAAGCCCTGGATGGTACCAACAAAGGGGTGTATGCGATGACTGAAAGAGAAATGTTAACACGCAAATTAGCTGCTGCGGATTTTTCACTTTATGAAATGCGTTTATTCCTTGATACGCATCCTCATGATTGTGAAGCTTTAAATAAATTTAAAGAATATAGAGCAAAACGTGATCTTATTGCAGATGAATACCAATGTAAATTTGGTCCGTTAACAGCTTCAGCGAATGACTCCCAACAATGGGATTGGATAAAAAATCCTTGGCCTTGGGATTATGAGGAGGGTATTTGTTAATGTGGGATTATGAAAAACGTACACAATATCCAATAAAAATTAGACATTGTAATCCACGTCTCGCTCAAATGATTATTACTCAATACGGCGGACCTGATGGTGAATTAAGCGCATCTTTACGTTATCTCAGCCAAAGGTTTTCCATGCCTTATGCTGAATTAAAAGGTTTATTAACTGATATAGGTACAGAAGGGTCATAATGATACATAATATTGGGGATTCATTAAATACCATTGTTTTGCGGACATTGATTATAAAAAAATCTATTAGGATATATAGGATAAAATAGTACATGATTTTTCTAGTACATTTTTTCTCTGTTTTATGACATATTTCTTATTTCTTTTTTTGGGGGGTAAAAGTTACTTAATCATTAGGCTATTTTATACAAAGAGAATTTATAGTATTATAATAAATTCCAATATATATATTTAAATCTAATTAAGTACAACATTTTACAGTATCGACTCATAAATTGCATTCCGTCATTTTTATTTATATATTATTTTGCTTATGTTGGTATAAAATCATTTTTTACGAAAATACCAGCTTCTTTATTTGGGAGATATGCTCAGTGTAGCAGATAAAATTAAAGACATTAAAATGCCAAAACGGTTTTATTATATAATGTGTTTTTTGTTTAGATATGGGAATCCTATTGATATCTAAGAATAAATTGTGTGGAAGGTTGAAAATCAGTATGGAAATATTTAATAAATATCTATCGAAAATCGAAAATAAAACACATCGTTCTCGAATTCAGGAGGTACTTTTCTGGGTAAAGAATACTTTTCCGACGCTGACGCCGAAAATTGCATGGAACCAGCCAATGTTTACCGACCATGGCACGTTTATCATAGGATTCAGTGCCGCCAAACAGCATTTCTCCATCTCACCGGAGGCACAAGGAATTATTGCGTTCTCCAATGATATCGCCAAAACAGGATATAGCTATGGGAGCAATCTCTTTCGCATTAAATGGGATGAACCAGTAGACTTTGACTTACTAGAACGTATAATTCGGTATAATTTAGAAGATAAAAAAGACTGTATTACCTTTTGGCGCAAATAAGAAAGTAAAAAATTAATGAAGAAATTATCATTTGATTTGAAAGATACTATGATTGAACTGGATGCGTTAGGAACAAAACAGATTAGAAAAGCCTACAATAAATAATGGAACACTCAATTTTATTCCTAGGGTAATGTTTCTGGATATAAATTCTAAATCTAAAAATAATCCATACTCTATCCATGAAGTTTTACACTATCAAAATCTATGATATGCAAATGCTAATTCAAATCAAAGCTGAGACTTGTAAAATTATTACCTTGGTTTTTTGATGTGGATGGAAATTATAAACTACAGTCCTATAACAGATTATGTAAAAATAGTTACACTAGATAGAAATCTGTTCCACTATGGAACTTATTGACCGCTGTATGGACAGTATAGATAAAAGATATATGTCTGACAGATGAAACTGTTATTGCTGGCTACTCGCAAAAGTCAACCACATAAACATTTTGATTCTTAAAAACTGAATGCTATACTTGAGTGTGTGGTTTAGGGAATTTATGATCAGTCCAACTTGTAAAAATATGTTATGAACAATTTTATCATATCAATTGATATTTGTATCTTCCTCTACATAAAAAAGTATTAAATGCTGCTTTAGAAATTATTGTAGTCTCAGTAAATTATGAAAAACAAATTGTAAAACGTCATTGACTGCATAGTATATCCGAAAAACAGCGAAAAATAACATCTAAGCTTTAAAAGAAGAAATGAGTGATATTAAATTAACTCACACATTTTTTGAAGCCGCTAAACTTTCCAGTGCATAAGTCCATTTGGTAGGCAGCAGTTTTAAATACACCTCCAAGTGTCGGTCAGGATAAGCGGTGATGTGATCTAGCAAACTGCCATAAAAATTATCGGAAGCCGTTTCTCCACTAACAATGCCCATCACCTTAGAATGAATATTCTTTTCCAACGTGGCTGTATCATATGGCAGGTTCTCATATTTTTCCGCCACTGCGATTTTTTTAATGAGTTCAGCGATACAATGGTCATATTCGGCGTTCATCAGCTTCATATCCTCTTTAGAAATACTTTGTGCGAAAAAGGCATCCAGTACTCCTTTTTTCTTTTTCTCGGTTTTTTCCAGCTCATTTTTTAGCTGATTGGTGCTCAATCGTTTTTTAACCTGAGCAGATTTAATGGCATCCATCACAATATATGTGATGTCATGGATAATAGCATCTTTATCCAGCTTCAGCATGTTTACCGATTTTTTCACCATTTTTATGCCCACTTCATCTCGGATTTGATAGCTCAAATCACAGCCGATTTCATTACCCGCCGGATCAATGTGACGTTTGCCTTCAGCTGTAGTAGTACCGCACCTCCATGTCTTATAACAGCTATCGTCCTTTCGCTTGCGGCTACGGGAAACAAAGCTTTGTCCGCATTCATTGCATTTAATTTTTCCCGACAACGGATAACGATTTCCATGGCCGATGCCATATTTTCCATTAATACTCCGACGGGCAATTTCTTGTTGAGCTTGCTCCCAAAGTTTCCTGTTTATTATAGGTTCGTGATGATCTTTGATAAAGACAAAGCACTCTTCACCATGATTGTATTTCTTTTGATGGGTAAGATAATCAGGAGTAATAGTTTTTTTTTGCTTCAGATCCCCGCAATATTTCTCATTATGAAGAATTTTGAGTATTACAGTATTATGCCAGTTTGTACTGCCGGTCAATGTCTTATAGCCTGCCTCCCTCAGTTCCCGCGCAATGACCGAAGTACCCTTATGTTCATGGACATATTTATTAAAAATCAATCTAACAATTTCAGCCCCCTGAGTATTTACGGTCATTTTGCCGTCTTTCACATCGTATCCCAATAAGGAGCATCCAAACACTATTCCCTGTTCCATTCGACGAGTTTGACCCCATTTAACACGAGCGCTTGTAGAACGGCTTTCCTCCTGCGCCATAGTAGATTTGATAGCCAGCAACATTTCCGAATCCTCCTTGAGGGTATTCATGTTATCATTTAGAAAAAAAACGCCAATTCCCATTTTCTTTAGCTCTCTAGTATAAGTAAGACTATCCAACGTATTGCGGGCGAAACGGGAAATTTCTTTTGTCACAATTAAATCAAACCGATGGAGGCGGGCGTCGTTTATCATATTGTTAAATGCTACACGTTTTTTAGTACTGGTTCCAGAGATGCCCTCATCAGCATAAATCTTATAGAGTTCCCAATCTGACTGGCGGTCGATGTATTCCTGAAAATACCGCTGCTGACTTTCAAAGGAGTTAGCTTGGTCCTCTTTATCCGTAGAAACACGGCAGTAGGCTGCGACTTTCATTAGTTTTATTCCTTTCTTAATTACTGTAATTTAGTATAATTTTGTATTTTGATAAAATATTTTAAATCACTCAAAACAAAAAATTAATAATAAAACCCATAGTAAAAAACAACAGATAATGTAAAAGTACCATTTATAGGGGGCGCCTGCGCAGCGCATCCAAAGGATGCGCTTTACGCAAAATAATTTTTAAATATTTACACTGAGTTATAAATAGAAACTAGTATAATATTAAATACTCAGTTGCTTTTATTTAGCAAATTATTTTGCATTTGGCAACCATATGAAATATGGTTGCACGCAGGCGCCCCCTATCCTCTAAGGTAACATAGCTTATAATAATATATTAAATATTTTTACTTTTGTTTTTATATTGTTTAATTTATGGTAATATAGTTTTGCCAAAATTATGGTTATTTTGTCTGTGAAGATACCAAACTTTTTATGTAAAAGATAAATCCTTCACATTATTCTTGGTTTTTCTTTATTTTAAGTCTTTATCACAAAAATATGAATGTGCAAATTTGTTTTTTCTCTATATAAATTAGAAAATTGTATTGAAAAACATCTTACTTTAGTAGTTAAAAAAATGCTTTCTGGATATAATATGGTGGTTTGTATTTTGCATTATATATGTAAATGCATTTTTCCACTATGGCATATATTCTTACATTCTTCAGTATTTTATTATTGTTAATATATTCAATGATTTATTATGTCCAAACAATACTGATATTGTATTTCATTTAAAACACCTTGCTCCTTGAGTTCAAGTAAAATTGATTGCTGATACAACCGATAAAATTCTGGTGTAGTTGTTTTGTTAACTCCAATTTCTTTGTTGCATTTCAAAAATACTGCTTTATTATTACACGATACAATTTTATTAGTTGTCTGTGGCTTTACTACTTCCTTTAATACTAAATTCTTATTCTCTATTAGCCATACCTCCCACATCAGCACAAACTCTACTTTTTTCGGGATGATTTTAATTAGTCATTCCGAAACGATTCCATTATGCCTCCTTTTTTCTAAAAAAAGCCTTTCGCTTTTTGTAGTCTCGTAAATACATATGATGGAAGGTTTATTACTTTGCCTGTCCGTGGTTTCTTTATTTGATTGAAAATGTTAAACTTAGCAGATATGATAACATATAGGGAACACATCTGAAAAAATGACGGTACCAAACAGCTTTTTTTATTATCTGTATCATGCTGAGTTTGATACAGCAGCGTATGGTATTTTCGTCTACATCTTTGTTTATATGGGCATATTTTTTTAGAAAAGTGTCAGTAAATGTTAGAAGCCTGCTTTTCTATCATACTGTTCAGGATATCATACAAAATGCAAAATAATAACCTAATAAAAAAACTAGAAGGGCTTGTATATCATAAATGATACATTAGCTCCTCATATAAATCAGATAGATGTAGCTTTTCACATTATGATAGTAACAAAATACGCTAGTGGTAACAATCTTATTCTTTTTGCATATTTTACTGTTTTAAATTTTTACGGCCTAATTCTTTAAAAAAACGCCTTTGAATTGTATGTATTATTTGACGTACCATTACAAGTTTATAAAATAGAGGTAATATAAGAAAAAACAGTCTGCCAAAGAATAAATAATACTTTGGCGGGCTGTTTTTTCATTACATTATCAATAGATTTTCTGTACCGATAGTATTCCATGTTTTAAGCGAAATATCACATCTGCCTGCTTAGCTAGTTCACCAGAGTGAGTTACAACGATCACACATTTACCCTGTTTATGGGCACTTTCTTTAAGGATTTCCGTGATGTCCTGGGCCGTATCCTCGTCCAGATTACCGGTGGGTTCATCTGCCAGAATTATTGGAGCTTCACTTGCCAGGGCTCTTGCAATAGCTACACGCTGCTGCTGTCCACCGGAAAGTTTCAGCACATTGCGTTTTGCTTCCTCTTTAGTTAACCCAAGTCGCTCTAAAAAAGTAAACTCCGGTTTTTTAGATATTAATTGAACATTCTCCAATGGAGTCATATAATCAATCAGGTTATAACTTTGGAATATAAACGAGATATGTTTTTTACGGTGCTCTCCCAAACCAATTTTTTCAATATTCGTCCCATTAAAAAGGATTTTTCCACCAGTAGGGCTATCTAGTCCACCCAATAAAGAAAGCAATGTAGTTTTGCCACAGCCAGATGGTCCAAGAATAGCATACATCTTTCCAGCTTCCATTTGAACATTAATGCCTTTAAGTACTTTTTTCTTTTTATCATATGAATATATCACATCTTGTAATATCAAAACACTCATGATAACACCTCTTATTTTTCTTGCGGAACAAACTCAAAATCAAATCCGTAATCATCGACTTTATCCGGTATTTCATAATTAATAGCTGGTTCATCAGATTGTTCTTTCGTATTATCTGGTTCTTTTCCCTGTATAGTACATCCTACAAACAGAGTTCCAAATATCAATAAAAACAAACATATCAGTATAATTTTATTCATAAAATACCGCCTTTCTCAGCTCATTTTAGCCAGGATCTCACGAGGGTTTAGCCTCATAACCGATATAGAAGAAATTCCAGCGGATATTGTTACAATTCCAATACCAATTAAAAACATTAACCCTAATTCTTTAGGCTGTACTGTAACCTGTAATTCTGGTGATTTGATTTTTGGATTGGTATATGATGTACCGGATTCTCCACGATTAGCAGTTAAACCATCATCTGTCTGTACATCGATTAACGATTGTTCTGTTTGCAGCTTATTGCCCATCTGTCCGGCAATAGCGCTGGCAGAAAAATATGAAAGTGAAAAGGCAAATATTGCAATCATTAACACTTCTGCAATATACTGTCCCAGAATTGACAGTTTCCGGATTCCTACTGAAAGCAGCACGCCTGTTTCATGAATACGAGTTCTAGCCCACATAGTCAGGATTAGCGACAACACGGCTACACTGACTACTAGAACTACAATCAATATTGTGCACACCAGACTGGAAAGCTGTTGCAAAGAAGAAGCAGCATTTTCAAAGCTTTCATTATTCTGAATAATTTCAAATCCATTCCAATCGACATCTTTGATTTGTTTTACTTTATCAATAATATCTTCCATATTCTGTGGATCTATCACTGAGACATTTAATTCATTGAATCCTTTTGTAGGTCCATTATCATTAGTAATGATACAAGTAAGGTCTGAAATCATCAAATTTTGAATTTTATCAAATGTCATCACACGATCGTTTGCATCTTCGATTTTATTCGGAGTAAATAAGCCTACAATTTCCAATTCAAGATTTTTATCAGTTTTAATAATATCTCCGATTTTCAGCCCATTTTCTTTTGCTAAATCTTCGCTGATAATAACTTTATTTTTATCCTGCGGGGTAATATACCGACCTTGTGAAAGGACAATTTTACCATTTGTAAACAGCGAATATTCTTCCCCTTTCCACACACCGACAATTTTAGTAGATTGACGCAGTTCTTCATCAACCGGCATATTACCTTCAAATAAATTTAGTTCTGGACAAGAAACGATACTCTCTACCTGTGCACTGCAGGACTTGACGCCATCGATTGTCCGAATCTTTTCCACTAGTTCTGGGGTGATCTGCTGTGTGGAATATGCGATGATGCCATTCTCAGTTTCTTCAACCTTTAGATAAGGATTGTTTTCACTATAATCAAAGTGGATGTTAAAACTTCCGCCAAGGCTTTTACGCAGATTCTGTTGGGCAGCTTCTGTGGCTGTTCCAAGCGACAAAGTAGTCAGTACAAATGTAGCCATGATAAATAAAACAATAAAGAGCAAAATACTTTTTCCTTTTTTGCGAATAATATATAGCCATGCTCGGCTAATAAAGTTCATAAAAAAGACCTCCGTTTCATAATGGTTATCTGTTGCAACACCAAAAAGAATAATACGCTTATATGGAACCAGTATGAAACTAAGATAGAAAAAACTATTTTATAAAGAATAATGTAAATCGCATTCCTTGTGGAAAATCTATCGGTTCAAATATATATGAAAGATTCATAGCTTTTGACAAAGTATGAACAATATATAAACCCAAACCATTTCCCCCGTCCCTGCGGTCACGAGCAAAATCAGGACGATAGAAAGGTTCAAACAGACGACTAAGTATATCTTTTGAAATAGGTATACATTCATTTTCGATCAAAATCCGGTCTGAATAGAGGACTACTGTAATTTTGTGTCTTGGTTTGGTATAGGAAATTGCATTGGAAAGCAAATTGGAAAGAATCTTTTCCAAATTCTTTTTTGGCAGACATAGAGGACAATTTTCCCTGATATCCACAGAAAAATCAATCTGCTTTGTCTTGGCAATGAGTACGTAAGGCTCACACAACATTGGTAGAAGTCCTGCCAGATCAAAGAAATCCGTTGACGGAATATTTTTGACAAAATCTATCCGTGAGGCTTCTAATACCTCCTGAATCATAGAAGATAGTTGTTGTACAATTTCCTTACATTCAAGTAAATAGGTATCCCTGTCTTTATATTTGCCAATTCCCAACAACATATTTTCCAAAATAGCATGTAATGCAGTGACAGGAGTTTTTAGTTCATGGGAAGCTGCTCTAAGGAAATCTATTTTTGATTGTTCTGCCTGAATCACTTTTTTCTTTTCTTGCTCTAGATTTACAATAGTAGAAAGCAAGCTTGAATATAAAGAATTGACATTGTCAGCCAAAATTCCAATTTCATCAGTGGAATTCACCGGACATTTGGCTGTCTTATCAAGTTGTTCCATCTGTTCGGTAGTCATACAAATCTGTTTGATTGGAACTGTCATTGCTCTGGAAAAAATTAAGGAAAAAATCAGAGAAACAATAGAGGAACAGATAAGAGATACCGGTAACGCCTTGAAAATAGCTTCTTTAATTATCCAACTGGTATTAAGACTGCTTTCCATCATTGCACCATTTTCTAAAAAGCGACTAGTATTAATCTGCATTTGCGGTGCAAAAATGTATAGAAATAAATGTGCAGCCAGCATTACTATCAGCATAACAAGAAAGGTGTATAAAAAAATTTTAGTAAACAATTTTAATTTTCTCATGGCATATCCTCGTATTTATATCCTATGCCTTTGACGGTGACAATACAATTAAATCGCAGCTTTTTTCTAAGATTTTTAATATAAGTATCAATAGTACGATCAATAATTGGAGCATCATAACCCCATAACTCATCCAGAATCTGAGTACGACTCAATACCATTCCTTTGTATTCTATCAACAATTTAAGCAGGTCGATTTCTTTAGGAGTAATATCAATCCGGCCATGAGTATCTGAAGCTGTATAGCCGCTGAAATCAACAAAAACATCCCCAAACTGCATTTGTTTAAGTTCAGGACTTTTTCCACATCTCCGAAGTAATGCTGTCACACGTTTTCCCAATAAAATCATAGAAAAAGGTTTAGTGATATAATCATCGGCTTGTTCGTCAAAACTTACTGCTTGAGTAGGTTCGTCATCCAATGCCGTGAGCATTAAAATTGGAATCAAACAATCTTTACGCAATTGCTTTAAAACTTCTATACCTGTCATTTTAGGAAGCATAATGTCTAAAATTACTAAGTCTATCGGATTACTTTGTGTTATCAAAAGACCTTGTTCTCCATCGAAAGCCGAAAAAACTGTATGTCCTACAGATTTCATATATTCACAAATAGCTTCATTGGTAACAATATCATCTTCTATAATTAATAAGTTTGCCATATAATCACTCCTTTTTATTATTATACTTTGCGAATATGGAGCGAATATGAAATGAAAAATAGAACATAAAAAACATGTCCTTTTTTGCTATTCCAGTTTTTGTTTAATTATACCTATTCCAATTTAAGTTCACCACGCTTCAATCGAAAGACCGTATCCGCTTGTTTTGCTAGTTCACCAGAGTGAGTTACAACGATCACACATTTACCCTGTTTATGGGCACTCTCTTTGAGAATTTCAATAATACCTTGAGCTGTATCACCGTCCAGATTACCGGTGGGTTCATCTGCCAGAATTATTGGAGCTTCACTTGCAAGGGCTCTTGCAATAGCTACTCGTTGTTGCTGGCCACCGGAAAGTTTCAGCACATTGCGTTTTGCTTCCTCTTTAGTTAACCCCAAACGTTCCAGTATAGGAAACGGCGGCAGTTTAGAAGTCAACGCCACATTTTCAATAGGAGTTAGATAATCAATCAAATTATATGTCTGAAAAACAAATGACACATGATTGCGCCGATGAGCCGAAAGCCCTGTCTCTGCAATATCCTTTCCATTAAACATAATTTGTCCGCTATCAGGACTATCTAAACCACCAAGTAAAGATAATAAAGTGGTTTTGCCACAACCAGAAGGTCCAAGAATCGCATACAATTTACCCTGCTCAAATTTACCGTTGACTTCTCGTAAAATGTTCTGATTTTTGTTATAGGTATATTTTAAATTAAATAATTCTAAAATACTCATAAAAAAGTTCCCTTCTTACATACAAATTTTATAAATATCATTCATCCATTTCTCACAATCTATTGAATCAGATGGCATATCAATGATTATATTATTTAGCTCAAATTAATTTCACATTTTCTATCCACACTATCTACGGCAATGATAATGCATGTATAGCATTTTTCTAAAATCAAACGTAGTTTTTTGTACCATTACCCTCTATAAGTTAGATAATCGTGTTATCCTTGATAATAAGTAATATCTTGAATTTTATGCTGAATAAATTTGCAAAAAGATCAATAGAAATAAAAGTATTTTTGCCACATGAAGCGTCTAAATATTATATTTACCGTAAGCCCTTGAAATTCACATTTTAGAGAAATGTCTGTGCTTCTAGTATCCACACATATTTAAGTAAGTATAGTTTTCCTTATCGGAAAGAAATAAACTGTGGTCATTATACGCGCAATTTGTATAAGTAGTAAAAAACAATACAAATCTTAGAATTATACACAACAGCTTTGATATTTTAGTGGAGAAATTCATTATAAATAATCTACTTAATTCATTTGTGAAAGAATCATTCTAGGCTTGAATCTAATTATTGTAATTGCCGCCAATAATATCGCTAAAACTAGAATTAATATTCCAACTCCATACACCGCCGCCATATCTGCAAAATGGATGGTCAAATTCAGTCTGTTAACTTGGCTGGCAGTTTGATTTATAATCAAAGCACCGATCTTGTCTGCCAGTAGAGCAATCAATCCCCAAGAAGTCAATATAGCAGGAATAGCAATCAAAAGATTTTCTGTTAAAAATTGTTTTACAATTTCAACCTTACTTATACCAACTGCCATTAAGATACCAGCTTCATTTTTTCTACTCCGTGTCCAGAGTGTCAACAAAAGAATAATCAGAGCTGCACCGAATACTATAATTACCATGACAGCTATATATATCATTGTCTGAAGAGAAGCAAGCGGATTAGAAATCAAGTCGAAGTTTTCTATATTTGTGGAATAGATAAAAGTTTTTCCTTTAATTTCTGGAAGATTTTGAATGGTTTTTAGAATATCCTGGACATTTTCAGCTGAATCCACATATACATCCAGAGAACCCAGTTCCAGAGAGGTTTTTCCCCATATTTTTTGATAACTGTTTCCATCAATATAACCTTGATTGGCAGGGATACCATCCGCCATCATAGCATCTTTGGTCATCCCTTCTGTTCCACTAAAAATCCCTATGATCTCAAATGTGTTTTCAGAATTTGTATCCAGGCTGTACAGCGTGATTGAATCTCCAACAGAAAGGTTATTTTTGTTAGCCAATTCCTTAGAAATCATTGTAGCAAAGAAATCATCCGGTGTGATATGCCGTCCTTCTTCCAGTGTATAAGTTCCGTTCATGAATTTGGCGCTCAGCTGGGTATTAAATGTCACTATATAAGGAACTGGTTGACCGTATCCTCCAGCATAATCGATATTGAATGTCCCTGGAAAGTAATCAAAGTCTACTGCAGCACCCCAATAACCGCCATCACTTTCTGCACTATAACCTACCACACCATTCACTTTATCAATAGCATTAATTACTTCCTGGGTAATATAATCACCGTTATACACATAACTCATACCATTACTATTTTCCGTTCCGGCATCATAATTTTCTCGATTGCCGCTATCAATCTCTACATGAATGTTTGCTCCTTCTGTTTGTTTTATCTTTGAGCTACCCTCAGTTGTAGCATGGCCTACCGATAAGGCAATAAGTGCTGAGGATGTAAGAAAAGTAAAAATCAATAACAAAACCATACTACGTAATTTGTGTCGCCAGCAGTAACAAATAGCACGTTTAAAAAAATTCATTATAATACTCCTCCTTTATAGATGTGACACTATATTTGGGTTTTGTACAAGGGAATTTCTTTCATTTCACTTTACATAAAACAAGACTTATTATATCTAATCTCTCATTAACTCCTGACTTATTAACTTATTTTCGTTAAAATTTCTTTAGGTTTTAATCTGAGAATTGTAACACTGGTTATCAATACACTCAGTAGAACAGCAACTAGTTGTCCAATAAATAGTACACTAAAACGAAATATATCCGGCTTTAGATAATTAACCTGAACTCCATCAATCTTTAACGCTGGTATACCCGTTTCCTGGATCAGAACGCCAAATAAAAGTCTGTTTAACATACCTGAGCAAAGAACTGACAATAGAAAAGCCAGTAGAAAACCAAATAGCAATAATATTTCATTTTCCAAAACAAATTGTCCGATAATTTCTGCCTTTATTTTTCCCAATGACATGTAAATACCAGCTTCATGCATTCTCTCTCGTATCCGTATCAGTAAAATCATTATGAGAATTATAATACTTAAAACAGAAGCAATAATGATTAAAGCCAAGGCCAGATTTTGAAGATTTTTAAGCTGACTAGCAATTTGTTTATACTGAAAATCATTTTGCCGTAGAATATGATTATCCCAATTTATAGTATCAATGGTTTTTACATTTTCCAGCAAAGCATCTAATTTTAGAGGATCAGCAATGTAAAAAGCAATCTCACCTTCATAAATACCTTCCTGTTGTTCCTGCAAATTCACTAACAACTGATTATCTGAAATGATATGATTTACTGTTTTCCCAGCCGTTGGAGAATCTGGACTGTCGGTAGCATTATTACACTCAAAAATTCCTACAATCTCTACTTCGGCAAAAGCTGTTTTTTCTGGTATAGTGTCAATATAATTTCCGTCTTGTTGATCTAAATCAGCATGAGTAACAGAAATTATATCACCTACCTGTAAATGATTCTCTGCCGCCAGTTGTGTACTAATAAGGATTTTGTTTTTATCTTCCGGTTGTATATGTCTCCCTGCCGTCAGAGTATATTCTTCATTTAAAAATACATCAGTCAATTTTGAATCCCGTACAGCAGTCACTCTTCCCATGTTGCTAGCCTCGTTATCACCATTTCCTGGTAGAAAATGAAGTTGACTGCTTTTGGCATATCCGTAATGCTCAGTATTATAAGCTTTCAATTCTTTATTAATAATGTTGATAATATTATCTATGCTCTGTTGAGAGATGACCGGTGTCTCTCCTTTACTGATAGTTGCATTCTCAAAAGTCATCTGCGTATAAGGCCGAATATAGAAAGCTGCTCCGATGTTTGAACGCAAATCTCTGGCCGCCTGACTGGTCCCATCTAAAATGGAAAAGCAGGTTAGTAAAAGTATAGATATTAAAAAGAAAATTAGAAAAAGTAGTATAACCTTTCTTTTTTTGCGAACTAGATAAAGCATTGTCCGCTTGCAAATATTCATAAAAATACCGTCCTTTCATTTGATGGGATTTCATCATATAAAAGAACGGTTTATATTTGGATTAGACTTAATTTAATTTTGATTTAATTTTGAAATACTGATTTAATACAGAATGACTAATTAAAAATATATTATGGTATTTATTTCTATTTTTGTTATTTTTTATTTATTATATCTATAAAATGTTAAATGTTCATTTCATAAACAAATTTTTGTTTTATATATCATGTTTCTATATTTATAAATTGCAGTTTTCGTTATTTTATATTCATTTTATCGCTTATACAAAAACAATGAAAACCTCCGAAAATAATAAAATATATAAAACTATTTCTTAATAAAAACAGGATACGGAAAAGTACCGCTGATAAGGGGCGCCTGCGCAGCGCATCTTTTAGATGCGCTAAAAGCAAAATAATATGTCCTTGATTTATCCCAAACTGATAATAAGAAACAGTTATT
>JABLTR010066384.1_pt1 | contig 26655 bp, 28 predicted proteins | sample 7160071 | NCBI WGS metagenome assembly JABLTR01 (sample SAMN14651230, study PRJNA627086) | human gut metagenome | isolation source: feces | host: Homo sapiens | reverse complement strand
GGTTTGGCCAATGTGCTGACACACTTGAAAGCTTATTTGATTAATATTCTTCAACTCTACTTGAGTGTTTACACATAATTATTGACAGTATCCTAGAAAATATTAATGGGAAAATAAAAGCAATTTAGTATGAACTATCTCTTAAACTAATAATTCATATAAACTTTCATTTCCATGCAAATTTACATAACGGCTATCAAATTGTTCAATTCGCTCAATCAAAGCGTCGTAGTCTTTGGGATTTTCGAGTAGAATACCAACAAGGCAAGGCCCTTTACCTTTGTCCACCCTTTTTATATATTCAAATCTTGTAATGTCATCATTGGGTCCTAAAATATTACTGACAAAAGTCCGTAGAGCTCCCGGTCTTTGGGGAAAATTAATGACGAAATAATGTTTTAAGCCCTCATAAACCAAAGCTCTTTCTTCAATTTCTTGCATTCGACTGATGTCATTATTTCCACCACTAATAATACAGACGATATTTTTGCCTTTTATCTCATCTTTGACGAGTTCAAGTGCGGCAACAGAGGTTGCACCAGCAGGCTCTGCGACAATTCCTAACTTAGAATATAAATCCAAAATGGTCTGTGAAATCAATCCTTCGTCAACAGCAATTAATTGCTTGACTTTGTCATTAATGATTTGATAAGTTTTTTGGCCAACAGTTGCCACAGCAATTCCGTCAGCAAATTTATCAATATGTTCTAAAGTGACTGGATGACCCGCCAAGTAAGCCGCTCTCATACTTGTTGCGCCTTTTGCTTCAACTCCCACGATTTCAGTGTCAGGATAGTGTTCGTGACTGTAGGCAGTGATTCCAGCAATTAAGCCCCCTCCACCAATCTGGACGAGTATTTTATCAAAGTTAACCCCAAGTTTTTGACCTTGAGCAAATATTTCTAAAGCCACTGTTCCTTGACCAGCAATTACATTTTCATCATCAAAGGGATCAATAAATGGTTTGTCATTATCTTGAGAAAAAGCTTTTGCTGCTCTGGCTGATTCATCAAAAGTATCACCAATTAAACGGATTGTTACATGACTTTCGCCAAAAAACTTAACTTGTGAAACTTTTTGATTAGGGGTGGTGACGGGCATGAAAATTGTGGCAGAAATATTCAATTGATTGGCTGCAAAGGCTACCCCTTGTGCATGATTACCCGCAGAGGCACAAACCACACCTTTAGAGCGTTGGTCAGCACTTAATTTACTGATAGAATAATAGGCGCCTCGCAACTTAAAGGAACGAACCTTTTGTAAGTTTTCTTCTTTTAAATAAATATTTGCTTGATATTTGTTGGAAAGATAAGGGTCTAGTTGTAAAGGGGTTTTAGTGACAACTGGCTTTAACAAATCATAGGCTTCTTCGACCTCTTTGGCATTTATCATTTATCTTATTCCTCCATAAAGTAGTTTTATGTTTTCTTTATTATGTTAAAAAGATAAATTATTGATAAATTTTAAAGGCGTCGTCATCACCAGATTGTGTAAATGGCATTGCTTTACGTAGTTCTGCACCGATTTTTTCAATTTCCAGATTTTTAGCTGCTTCACGATAAGCAGTTAATTTTGGACGTCCAGCTTTGAAATCATCAACGAAATCTTGCGCAAATTTTCCTGATTGAATGTCAGCCAACACGAGTTTCATATTCTTTTTAACTTCGTCAGTAATAATGCGTGGTCCAGTCACATAATCACCAAATTCGGCAGTGTTTGAGATTGACTGACGCATTTTAGTGAAACCACCTTCGTACATAAGGTCAACAATCAATTTCATTTCATGCAGCACTTCAAAGTAAGCCAATTCGCCAGCATATCCAGCTTCTGTCAGTGTTTCAAAACCAGCTTCAACAAGTGCTGTCAAACCGCCACAAAGCACGGCCTGTTCGCCAAACAAATCTTCTTCTGTTTCTTCTTTGAAAGTTGTTTCAATGATACCGACACGGGCACAGCCAATTCCTTTGGCCCAGTCCATGGCAATTTCACGCGCATGACCAGTGGCATTTTGATGCGAAACGAACAAAGCTGGCGTTCCGAAACCTTCGGTAAAAGTCCGCCGAACGAGATGTCCCGGCGCTTTTGGCGCAACCATGAAGACATCAACATCTTCTGGAACTTCAATATAGCCAAAATGAATATTGAAACCATGGGCAAAACCAAGTGCTGAACCTGCTTTCAAATTTGGTTTTATGTCCTCTTCATAAATAGATTGTTGAAGTTCATCAGGTGCCAGAACCATAATGACGTCAGCTTTAGCTACTGCTTCTCCTACTTCAAATGTTTCAAAACCATCTTCTTTTGCTTTATCAAAAGATTTCCCCTGACGGACACCAATAATCACATCATGACCAGAATCACGCAAGTTTTGTGCATGAGCGTGTCCTTGTGAGCCATATCCAATCACTGCGATTTTCTTACCCGCGAGTGCGGCTACTTCTACATCTTCTTCATAATACATTGTAACTGCCATTTTTGTTTCCTCTATTTTCTATTTATTTGTTAACTTTTTTAAATTTATCCCCGCTCAAAACCTGCACTGCCTGTCCGAGCCATATTAAGAATGCCATAAGGACTGACCACATCAATGAGCGCTTCAATCTTTGCTGAGTCACCAGTGAGTTGAATGGTGACATTTTCCAGGTTGACATCAACCACATTTACCCTAAAAGGCTCAATCATTGTAAAAATTTCTGCACGTATCGTTGGTGGAGCTGATACTTTGATTAAAACCACCTCACGAGCTACATGAGGCAAATCAGTAATGTCAGCAACCTCAATCACATCGATTAAACGATTTAACTGTTTGATAATTTGTTCCACCTCATTAAGATAGTCTACTTCAATGACAAAAGTGGTATGAGTTAAATCCTGACTTTCAGTCACACCAGCGGTAATTGAGATGATATTTACCTGCCTACGGTTGAGTACAGCCGTAAAACGATTCATGATTCCTGTGACATTATGAAGCTTTGCAATAATCATTCTACGCATTGTCCACCTCCCTATCGTCAGTAAAAGTCAGACCAATCATCTCGTCATTATGCAATCCTGCCGGTATCATTGGCAAAACATGTTCAGATTTTGAAATGACAATTTCGATAAGCATTGGTTCATCTTTTGTAATGATTTTCAAATCTTCAGCCAAAGTCTTGGGATTTTCTAGCTTCAAGTGTTTGATTCCGTACGCCTCGGCCAATAATTGAAAATTGGGTTCGGCATCAAAAACGGATTGTGAGCGGCGCTCCTCATAGAAAGATTCTTGCCACTGACGAACCATTCCTAGCGAATGATTATTAATCAACACCACTTTGATTGCAATGCCATAACCATTAAGTAAAGCCAGTTCTTGATTGGTCATTTGAAAACCACCATCTCCGACAAAAACGATGACATTTTTATCAGGATTGGCCAGTTTGGCACCAATTGCCGCTGGGATGCCAAAGCCCATTGTTCCCATTCCGCCAGACGTAATCAGCTGACGAGCGTTTTTGTAAGGATAATATTGCGCCGCCCACATCTGGTGCTGACCAACGTCAGTAACGATAATTGAGTTTCCGTCAGTATATTTTCCAATTAATTCGATAGCTTCTTGTGGACGAATTTCATCTTGTGGCGTTTCGTAAGCAAATGGTACTTTTTTCTTGTTTTCTGTGACCAATTGAACCCAGTCAGTAAAATCTGTATCAACTTTAGGAAAATTAAGAAGTTTCGTCAGTGCATCTTTCAAATCTGAATGAATGGGAATATCTGTTTTTACGATTTTTCCAAGTTCGGCAGCGTCAATATCAATATGAGCAACGACTGCATTCTCAGCGAATTTTAATGGATTGGAAACAACTCGATCATCAAAACGGGAGCCAAAGTTGATAATATAATCAGCTTTGACCAGAGCCATATTGGCTGCATAAGAACCATGCATTCCTGCCATACCCAATTGCAATTCGTGATCAATCGGCAAAGTTCCTAAACCTAGTAAAGTTGAAACCACGGGGATTTGATATTTTTCAACAAATTCACGAAATTCACTGACAGAATCTGAATAATTAATGCCACCACCCGCAATAAGGACTGGACATTTACTGACAGAAAGTTTTGTCAGTAATTCGTTCAATTGATGATTGTTTGCACTTTCAGTGGGCCTGTAATGAGGCAGGTTTATTGTTGGGTCATTGATTTCAGTGACTTCAAGTGTTGAAACATCCTTAGGTAAATCAATTTCTACCGGTCCGGGACGCCCTGTTTGGGCCAAGTAATAGGCTTCGGTCACGATTCTTGGAATATCGGCTGTATCTCTGATTTGATAATTATATTTTGTGATGGGTGCGGTAATGCCAACAGTATCAGCTTCTTGAAATGCATCCTTACCAATGGATTGGCGTCCGACTTGTCCAGTAAAAACTAACAGTGGAACGGAATCAAGATAAGCATCAGCAATTCCCGTCACCGCATTAGTTGCGCCCGGCCCAGAAGTAACCACAACCACTCCAACTTTTCCAGAAGATTTGGCGTAACCTTCAGCCTCATGAGTCGCCCCTTGCTCATGACGAGCTAAGATGTGCTTAATTCCTTCAAAACTATGAATCGCGTCATATAAAGGAAGCATAGCCCCACCGGGGTAGCCAAATATAATCTCTACTCCAAGATTTTTTAGAGTTTCAAGGACGAGCTGAGAGCCAGAAGTTGGTTTTTCTAACTTTATTTTGTTCATGCAATCCTTTCTTTCTATAAATCAGTCACACAGCCTTCACTGGCTGGGCGCGTGAGTTTAGCAAATTTAGCAAGAACCCCACGCGTTGCTTTAGGAGCAGGTTTTTGATAATTGGCACGTCGTCTAGCAATCTCATCGTCAGCAACCTTCAAACTAATGCTGTTATTGACCGCATCAATCTCGATAATATCATCATCTTCGACCAAGCCAATCAATCCGCCCTCAACCGCTTCGGGGACAATGTGGCCAACCACAAAGCCATGTGTGCCACCAGAGAAACGTCCGTCAGTAATCAAAGCACAAGATTTTCCAAGACCTGCTCCAATCAAGGCTGAGGTCGGTTTTAACATTTCTGGCATTCCTGGGCCTCCGACTGGACCGATATTACGGATGACAGCGACATCTCCTGCGTGCAAACGACCTGACTCAATTCCGTCAATAAAATGTTGTTCGCCATCAAAGACACGGGCCGTTCCTTTAAAAAATTCGCCTTCTTTTCCAGAAATTTTTGCCACAGAACCACCTTCAGCAAGATTGCCATAAAGAATTTGCAAATGACCTGTTGCTTTGATTGGATTTTCAAGTGGTCGCATAATGTCTTGGCTTTCAAAGTCCAAATCCAGTGCTGTTTTAACATTTTCAGCTAGAGTTTTACCAGTAACCGTCAAACAGTCGCCGTGAAGCTTGCCCTCTTTGAGCAAATATTTCAAAACAGCAGGCACGCCACCAATTTTGTGCAAATCTTCCACCATGTACTTGCCACTTGGCTTGAAGTCGCCAAGCACAGGCGTGACATCGGAAATACGTTGAAAATCATCTTGCGTAATTTCGACACCGATGGCATTAGCCATGGCAATGATATGAAGCACAGCATTAGTTGAACCACCGAGAACCATGACGATCGTTATGGCATTTTCAAAAGCTTCCTTGGTCATGATATCGCTTGGCTTGATGTCTTTTTCTAGCAAATTTTTGATTGCCAGACCAATTTCATCACATTCGTCTTCTTTTTCTTGACTGACCGCTGGATTTGAAGATGAATAAGGTAAACTCATTCCTAAAGTTTCAATAGCAGCAGCCAGGGTATTTGGCAGTGTACATTCCTCCGCAAGCACCTTGTCCTGGAATGGCATTGCAAATAACGCCATGATAATCTTCATCAGAAATATTTCCAGTGATTTTTTGCCCCAGAGCTTCAAAGGCCGAAACAATATTTAACTTTTCGCCTTTGTATTCGCCATGTTCAATCGTTCCACCATAAACCATAATTGACGGACGATTGAGCCGAGCCATACCGATAATTGAGCCTGGCATATTTTTGTCACAACCGGGAACAGCGACAATTGCATCGTAATATTCGGCACCAGCGTTGGTTTCAATGCTGTCAGCAATAACTTCACGACTGACCAAGGAATATCTCATGCCAAGTTTTCCGTTGGCAATCCCATCAGAAACCCCAATCGTGTGAAATTGAAGTCCAATCAGTCCGTCAGTTTGATTGACAGAATTTTTGATTTTACTACCAAGTGTCCCCAAGTGCATGTTACAGGGATTTCCGTCCCAATCCATGCTGACGATTCCGACCTGAGCTTTTTTGAAGTCCTCATCTTTAAAACCAATGCCATAGTACATGGCTTGGGTCGCTGGCTGTGTTGGGTCTTGTGTCAATGTTTTTGAATACTTATTGAGCTCTATTGATTCAACTTTTCCGTTATATTTGAATTCCATATGTTATCTTTTTGACCTCCCCGTAAATTTTTATAGAGTTATTTTATCATTAAAAAATTGAAAATACAATAATTTGTCAGAATATTCAATAAAGTCTATAAAATACTTTTGCTTTCTTTTTAAAAATTCATCGGAATAATGAAATACTTATGCTTAATTCGTTGAATTTCAATCTTTTCTTGATAAAAATCTGTCAGTATTTTTTCATTTAATAAGTCATCTTTTTTGCCTGCTTGAACGACTTCTCCTGCTCTTAAAAGTAAAAGGTGCGTAAAAGTATCAGAAATTTCATCAGGATGATGAGTAATATAAATGATTGTTGGCCCATTTTCTAATTTATTAATTTGTTCAAGTTGCTTTAATAAATTTTCTTTTGCAAATAAATCTAAACCATTGGTTGCCTCATCTAAGATTAATAGTTCAGGCTTTAAAATTAGACTTCTAGCAATAAGTAAAACTTGTTTTTCTCCCTGTGAAAGGCTCCCGTAAGTTCGACCAATAAGTGCTTCGGCTCCGATTTTCATCAAAAGATTACGGGCTTCGTCGAGTTCTTGATCTCTATAAGGTTTATAGAGCATACTTGAATTAAATTTACCTGTATAGACTAGATTTTCGGCTTTGATATTTGAATGGAATCGCTCGGCGATAAATGAGCCAACCACACTGATTCGTTTTCTAAGTTTTGGAATTTCTCCTTTACCAAATTCAGTCCCTAATACTCTTAATTGGCCTGAGCTTTTCCATTCTTCGGCCAAAATTAATTTCAACAAACTTGATTTTCCAGAACCATTTAAACCCAGAATCACCCAATTTTCCCCTTGATTAACCTGCCAAGTGATATTTTTGAGAATTTCTGTTTTATTTCGAGTAAGATTCACATTTTTTAAGCTAATAATTGTCATCTTTTTCTCTCTTTTATTGATGTTTTTGCTCATAGGCAGTAATAGCTTGTTCATATTGCAAAGTAATCCCAATATCATCTAAACCATTAATCAGTTTATCTTTCCAAATGGGGTCAATCTCAAAATAAAAGTTTTCTGTGCTCGTTTGAATTAACTGATGAGGCAAATCAATTGTGATTTCTTCTTGGCTTGAAAGTTGGGCTAGACTTTTTAGAGCCTCTTTGGGTTGGACAATGGGTAAAAGTCCATTTTTCAAGCTGTTATTATAAAAAATGTCTGAGTAAGAACCTGCAATAATGGCTCGAAAACCATAATCTGCTAATGCCCAAGCCGCATGTTCTCTGGAAGATCCTGAGCCAAAATTATCGCCAGAAATTAACAAGCTGGCCTTACGATATTGCGGCTTATTTAACATAAAATCGGGATTTTCCTCATAATCTTTGCTATAGCGCCATTCATAAAATAAGTTTTTCCCAAAACCTTTTTTATCAATCGCTTTTAAAAATTGTTTAGGAATAATTTGGTCAGTGTCAATATTGTCGTTCATTAATGGAACGCTTGTTCCTTTGTAAATCGTGAATTTTTCCATTATTATCTTTCTATTATTTTTTATATTTAAATAACTGTCTGTTGATTTTCATTCTTTTGCTTTTCGATTATTCTCAATTTCTTTTGGAAATTGCTTGCGCGCCTTGTTATAGGCGAGATAGCGTTGTACCAACAAAGAAAAGCCAATGTCAAAGAGCAAAAAGAGATTGCCTGGCGCTTTTGTGAAATGATCTAGTCCCAAGTGCAAAGCCATATAAATAATCCAAAAAAGAGCAGTCAAAAGATTTCCTTTGCGCATGACCTGCTGGTCATCATTGACCCAGTAAGTATAGGTCAAGACCCGCAACCAGCCAAAGATAGGCGGTAAAACCAGACTATAAATCAGAAGATTACCCAGAAAACCAATCGTCAATCCTGACTTTTCGACATACTGGAAAATCTCAACGGCACCAATTGCCATAAGTATGAGATAGATTGTCATGCGCGCAGTCACGAAGCGTGCACGAAGCTGACGACTAATGACCCAGAAGATGATGAGAATCCCCAAAATCGCTGGTGCAAAGTTCTGAATGAAAGCTTGAATGTCAGTGTTGAGCACCTGATTAAATTGGTTCGTATTCATTAGACAATTTCTCTAACATCAACAAATTTGCCGGAGATTGCGGCTGCGGCCGCCATTGCTGGAGAGCATAAATGCGTTCTGGCATTATGTCCTTGACGTCCCTCAAAGTTTCGATTACTTGTAGATGCGCAATGGACATAAGCTGGGATTTGGTCAGGATTCATGCCCAGACAAGCCGAACATCCGGGTTCACGCCATTCAAAACCTGCGTCCTTGAAGATTTTATCAAGACCCAGTTCTTCGGCTGCCCTTTTGACAGGGCGACTGCCGGGTACAACAATTCCTGTCAGTCCGTCAGCAATATGATTGCCTTTGATAATTTTTGCTGCTTCTTCTAAATCGCCAAGCCGTGCATTGGTACAAGAACCGATGAAAATATAACCCAAGTCAATATCAGAAGCGGTTTGTCCCGGTTTTAAATCCATATACTGATAAGCACGTTCGTAGTTCAAGTCGTCATTAATTTTAGGAAATTCTTCACCAAATTCTAGTCCCATGCCCGGATTGGTTCCCCAAGTCACCATGGGTTTTAATTGACTAACATCAAGGGTTAAGACCTTGTCATAAACCGCGTCAGAATCACTGACAAGTTTTTCCCATTTACTGACAGCTTCGTCAAAATCTTTAGGAGCATATTCGCGTCCTTTGACATAATCATAAGTTTTTTCGTCAGGATTCATCAGGCCCATTTTTGCCCCAAATTCAATGGACATGTTACAAATTGTCATCCGTTCTTCCATGCTTAAATCACTAATGGCATTCCCAGTATACTCAACCGCATAACCTACACCTGCATCAACCCCATATTTGGCAATGAGAGCGAGAATAAAATCTTTACTATAAACTCCTTTTTGAGGATGACCTTGAAATTCAATTTTCATACGTTTAGGTTTGACTTGCCAGATGGTTTGAGTCGCAAGGACATGCTCTACTTCACTGGTTCCAATTCCGAACGCAATAGCGCCAAAAGCCCCATTTGTTGCGGTATGACTATCGCCACAAACAATTATTTTCCCCGGTTGAGTTCTGCCAGATTCAGGGGCGACCATGTGAACAATTCCTTGTCCTTTGCCGCCATGTGCTTCTGCCGGTATACCAAATTCCTTGACATTTTTAGTAAAGGTATCAATTTGCTTTTTAGAAATCAAATCTTGAATATTAAAAATATCTTTTGTTGGAACATTATGGTCAAGTGTTCCATAAGTTAAATCCCTGCGTCAAACGCTACGCCCTGCATCACGCAAGCCTTGAAATGCCTGTGGACTCGTTACTTCGTGTATAACATGAAGATCAATATACAAAAGTTGAGGTTCACCCTCCTGTCCAGCAATCACATGCTGGTTCCAAAGTTTATCAAATATAGTTTGACCTGACATTTTTTATCTCTTTTCTTTATAAAATTTTACTGACAGAGCTGTCAGTATTTTTTAACTTTTCGTCAGTAAAATTCACTGACAGAACTCTCAGCATTGCTGAAAGTTCTTTTATCTACTGATAAAATGCTCATTACTCAATCGCATTTTACTGACAATTTTTCAAAATAGCTTCTGTCATCTCAGCAGTCGTTGCATTTCCACCCAAATCCTGTGTCAAAATTCCGTCAGCAAAAGTCTGGGTTACTGCTTTTTCAATCAGAGTAGCACCCTCCGCTTGACCAAATGATTCTCGCAACATCATGGCGACTGACGAAATCATGCTGACAGGATTGGCAATGCCTTTTCCTGCAATGTCAGGCGCAGAGCCGTGTATTGGCTCATATAGTGACAGTCCGTTAAATCCATGAGAACTAGAGGGCATAACGCCCAGTGTTCCCGCAAGACTAGAGGCCTCATCAGACAAAATATCGCCAAATAAATTTTCGGTCACAATCACATCAAATTTTTGTGGTTCTGTAATCAATAGCATGGCACATGAATCAACCAATTGATGCTCCAAAGTAACGTCAGGATATTCAACAGCAATTTCGTCAGCAATTTTTCGCCAAAGTTTCGAGGTCGCAAGAACATTTTGCTTATCAACCGAAGTCAGTAACTTTCTTGGACGATTTTGAGCTATTTTGAAAGCAAAGTGTAGAATTCTTCTCATCTCGTCAGCAGTGTAATCATTGATGTCACGGGCTTTTTCATCTGATAACTCATGCTGACCGAAATAAATCCCACCTGTCAGTTCGCGGATCACGACAAAATCAACATTTTCAACATTTCGGATTGGCGAAAGGTTTTTCAAAGCTGGGTAAATTTTCAAAGGACGCACATTTGCATAGAGCCCCAATTCTTTCCGCAAAGCAAGTAGTCCTTGCTCTGGTCTTACTTTTGCGTCGTTATATTTAGGGTGACCAATGGCAGCGAGCAAGATGGCGTCAGCATTTTTAACTGCTTGCAATGTTTCTTCTGGTAAAGGATGACCATGCTTATCAATTGCAATTCCTCCAAAATCTTTGGCTACTAATTCATATTCAAAAGCAATTTTTTTACTGACAGCTTTTAAAACTCTTAAACCAGCTGACATAATTTCAGGTCCAATCCCATCACCTGCAAGTGTCACAATTTTTTTAGTCATTTTCCTTCACCTTAAATTCCATCATGAGCTGAAATTTGTTCAACCTTTCCTTGTGAGTTTTCTTTCTGTACCAGTACATTCGCATTCATATAAGCAATCGCACTACCTTTTAAGACATCATAATCGACCCCTTTAGCATTAAAAATTGTACCGGTAGCGAGATTTTCGACAGAAACAACGGTTGTTGCTTGTGCATCAATTCCATCAGTCACAGCATCAACAGAATAAGAAATTAATTTTAGTTGATGATTAAAGACTTTATCAATGGCTTGGAAAATTGCATCAACTGAACCAGAACCCTCTCCCTGACTGACATAAATTTCAGCATCTTGGTTTTTGAGTTCGACTAGTGCTTTATGCCCATCAATCTGAACATTATTAAGAATGAAACCAGCCAGATTTTTCACCGTTTCGCCCGTGAATAAAGCATGAATATCAGCGTCAGTAATTTCCTTTTTCTTGTCAGCCAGACGTTTAAAACGTTCAAACAGGTTTGGAAGTTCCTTTGCGTCATATGAAATATTAAGTTCGGTCAGTTTTTCAGTAAATGCATGCCGACCTGACAGTTTCCCGAGTGGTAGTGAATTGTGTTTTATTCCAACAAGTTCTGGACTAATGATTTCATAAGTTTCGGCATTTTTAAGAACACCATCCTGATGAATTCCAGATTCATGAGCGAATGCATTTGCCCCAACAACCGCCTTGTTTTTAGGAATAGCAATTCCTGAAAATTGCGAAATTAATTCTGCTGTTGCCATTGTTTCCGCAAGAACTAAGGGACTTTTCGCCTGATAATAATCCTTACGAATATGCAAAGCAACTGCAATTTCTTCAAGCGCAGCATTTCCAGCCCGTTCGCCAATTCCATTGACCGTACCTTCTACTCTACCTGCTCCAGCTTTAATTGCTGCTAATGAATTTGCTACAGCCATCCCTAAATCATCATGACAATGCGGACTCAAAATAATTTCACGGTCAGCTTTAATATTATCAATCAACATTTTAAATATTTTTCCATATTCTTCCGGAGTTGTATAACCAACAGTATCAGGAATATTGATGTAAGTTGCTCCAGCATCTACTGCGGTTTGAACGGCTTTCAAGAGAAAGTCCGGTTCAGTACGTGTCGCATCTTCCGGCGAAAATTCAACAACTTCAACTTGCTCATGAGCATATCTTACGCATTTATCAATCGTTTTTAGAACTTCATCAGGACTTATTTTGAGCTTATATTTCATGTGAATGGGTGAAGTGGCAATAAAAACATGAATTTGTGGATGTTGAGCTTCTCTTACTGCCTCTACTGCTTTATCAATGTCAGTTATAACGCAACGAGCTAATGCTGTTACTGCCGTCTCCTTTAAAGCTTTAGAAATTTGTTTTACAGCTTCAAAACTATCCGGACTCGCTGCAGGAAAGCCAGCTTCAATCACAGATATCCCCCATTTTTCAAGTTGTTTTGCAATAGTTACCTTCTCGGCTATGGAAAAACTCACGCCAGGTGTTTGTTCGCCATCTCTTAGGCTAGTGTCAAAGAATTCAATTTTTCGCATAATATTACCTCTATTTTTTTATTAAGAAACAAAAAAGACGCCCCTGAGGACGTCTCATGGTCCTCGAAATGACTGTTGTCAAATAGGACCTACATATTTTAGCCGAAAAGCTAATGTAGGTCCACCTTGATCAACAACAATGAAAATTGTGTGTATGTCATTTCAAGTTCCTCTTTTTTGTTAATTTACATTATAATACTCTTAATATTTTAAATTGTCAATAAAATAATAATATTTAATGCATTTTTTTGTATTAACAAGAATTTAACAACAAAAAGATTACAATTTCTTTTAAATATCTTTTATAAAGTCCATAGATCAGTTGCTTGTTAATAAATAGACAAGCAATTTTGTTGCTTTTGATAGGACTAAAATGATTAAATTATAATGGATTATGATGTACCAATAGAATAAGGAGAAAAAATGACTCAAGATTATCGAGTTTTATTATATTATCAATATGTCCCAATCGAAGATGGAGAATCTTTCGCTCAAAAGCACCTATCAGACTGTAAGGCCCTAGGCTTAAAAGGACGTATCTTAGTTGCTGACGAAGGAATTAACGGAACTGTTTCAGGAACTGTTGAACAAACGAATGCTTACATGTCACTCATGAAAAATGATTCTCGCTTCACGTCAACAATTTTTAAAATTGATGAAGCCAAACAAAATGCCTTTAAGAAAATGCATGTTCGTTATCGCCCAGAATTGGTTAACTTGAGTTTAGAAGACGATGTTAATCCCTTGGAACTCACAGGTGCTTACCTTGATCCCAAAGAGTTTCGTGAAGCTATGCTTGATGAAAATACAGTTGTCATTGACGCACGAAATGATTATGAGTTTGACCTTGGTCATTTCCGAGGAGCAATTCGCCCTGAAATTAGAAGTTTCCGCGAACTCCCTCAATGGATTCGGGATAACAAAGAACAATTCATGGAAAAACGAGTTTTAACTTATTGTACAGGTGGAATTCGCTGTGAAAAGTTCTCAGGTTGGCTTGTTCGTGAAGGATTTAAAGATGTTGGTCAACTTCATGGCGGAATAGCTACTTACGGTAAAGACCCAGAAGTCCAAGGGGACCTTTGGGATGGACAAATGTATGTCTTTGATAGCCGAATTGCAGTTCCGATTAATCAAAAAGAACACGTCATCGTCGGACGTGATTGGTTTGATGGAAGTCCTTGCGAACGTTATATTAATTGTGGAAATCCAGAATGCAACAGACAAATGTTAGCTTCCAAAGAAAATGAAGCTAAATATCTTGGTGCTTGTTCACATGAATGTCGAGTTCATCCAGATAACCGCTATATCAAAGCTCATCAGCTTTCAAATCAAGAAGTTCAAGAACGCCTTGCTCTACTTGAGAAAGATTTGGCATCATAAAATAAAAAAGTCTATTTGCAAATAGACTTTTTTTATTTTACTTTCATCTTGCTGAAAGTCGCTAATTCTTTAAAACCAGCTTTTTTAATTATTTCTCTTGCATTATCAATTGCCGCCCAATCACGCTTTGCGACATGACTATCCGTTCCTAAAGTAACAAATTCTCCACCTAATTTTTTAAAATTAATCAATAAATCACTATAAAATTGCTGAGTTTTTGATTCACTAAACAATCTCGTATTCACTTCTAAGGCTTTACCTTTTGAAGCCAAGTTTCTTAAAATTTCTAGCAATATCACTTCAAAATCCACAAAATTTATTGATTTATCAGCGTATGCGCCATATCTAGCAACATAATCCAAGTGTCCAAAAGAATTATATAACTCAAAATTTTGAACAACCTCTAAACAAGCTAAAAGATATTCTTTTTGAGCTTCTTCTTTAGATTTATTTAGATAAAAATCCGTTCCATCATAGACTTCTATATCATCAATTTCATGGACAGAAGCAATCACAAAATCAAATGAAGCCGAATTGATAAATTCACTAATTTCTGATTTAAATCGTAAATCTATTCCCATTTCCAAACCAATTTTTATTGTAATTTTATCTTTAAACTCTACTTGTAATCTATTGATTTCTCGAAAATACTTGGCTACATTCAACGAAAAATCAATCTCAGGAAAATAAAAATCACGATGTTCTGTAAAACAGATTTCCTCCAAACCATGCTCAATCGCTTCTAAGACATGATTTCTGGGATTTTCCTCACTGTCAGCCGAAAAATAAGAATGCAAATGATAATCTAATTTTTTCATTTAATCTGCCGTCCTTGTGTGAAATTCCTTTTTATTTCCTTCAATCTGATGACGCTCACGCGCTTTTTTCCGCACTTCTTCAAGAGAAAGATCAGTTTGATTCATCAGAACAAACAAATGATAAAGCAAATCATCAATTTCACCCAAGAGTTCAGTCTTATCCAAATTTTTACTAGCGATAATTACTTCACTGGCCTCTTCACCAACTTTCTTTAAAACCTTGTCAACTCCTTGATCAAGCAAATAATTTGTATATGATTTCTCTACTGGGTGTGCTTTTCTGTCAGCGATTTGTTTTTCTAAATCAGCAAAAATATCCGAGTCATCAAAAGGAATGACTTCGTCATAAAAACAAGAATAGGCACCTGTATGACAAGCATTACCAGTCTGCTCAACAAAAACAAGTAAAGTATCCTGGTCACAATCTAAGCGCATTCCTTTTACTTTTTGAAAATGACCCGATTCTTCCCCTTTATGCCAAAGTTTTTGTCTTGAACGTGACCAAAACCAAGTTTCGCCACTTTCAATCATTTTTTGATAGGCCTCCTCGTTTGTATAAGCCATCATCAAAACTTGCTTCGTTTGATAATCTTGCACAATGACAGGAATGAGCGCCTGCTTTTGAAAATCTGGTTTCATATAATCTCCTTCTTAATTATTCTTGCTGGAATACGATTTTTTATGAGTTCTTCTTTAACTTCATCCACTGTTGCTTCTCCATAATGAAATAAAGAAGCAACAAGGGCCGCATCACTTTTTGTCTTTTCAAAAACATCAATAATATCCGAAATAGAACCACAACCACCACTTGCAACAACGGGAATATTAACTGCAGAGCAAACGGCATTTAACATTTTTAAATCATAGCCTGTTTTTGTACCATCTTTATCCATTGAGGTCAATAAAATCTCCCCTGCACCTAATTTTTCACATTTTTTGGCCCATTCAACTAAATCAATTCCTGCATTTTCTCGCCCACCTTTGATATAAACTTCAAAGCTAGACCCCGATTCATTCGCCTTGGCATCAATCGCAACCACAACGCATTGAACGCCAAATTCATTAGCCGCTTGATGGATAAATTCAGGATTTTCTATTGCCGCCGAATTTATGGACACTTTGTCAGCTCCACTAGCAAGAATTCTTCTAAAATCGTTAATAGAACGAATTCCTCCACCAACGGTTAATGGAATTGAAAGCTCACGTGCTGCACGTCCGATTAACTCACCAATAATTTCACGTTCTTCAAAAGAAGCCGTTATATCAAGAAAAACAATTTCATCTGCACATTGTTCTTCATATATTTTTGCTAGCTCCACTGGGTCACCAATTTCTTTTAGACCAACAAAATTGATTCCCTTAACGACCTTACCATTTTTAATATCAAGACAAGGGATAATTCTTTTTGTTAGCATGATTGAACTCCTTTTCAAGATTAATTTTTCCTTCATAGTAAGCTTTTCCAACAATAATTCCATAGAAATCAGAATCTGCTGCTCGTTGAATATCCGAACTATCCTTTACCCCACCAGAAACAATGACATCTAAAGAAGTTTCTTTTGAAATCTCATCATAAAGTTCAAAATTCGGTCCAGTCAACGTACCGTCCTTGGAAATATCAGTGACAATGACGGTTTTAACACCTATTTTCTCTAAATCTTTTAAAAATGATAGATAAGGAAGAGTTGTTTTTTCTAACCAACCACTCGTTGAGACAAAACCCTCCCTAATATCCACTCCAACAACAATTCTGCTCAAACCATATTTAACCAACAGTTCTTTAAGAAAATCAGGTTTTTCTGCTGCTGCCGTCCCTAAAATCACACGTTCTACGCCAATCTGTTCAAGATAAAGGCTAACTGTATCTAAATTTCTAATTCCACCACCAATTTCGATTTTTAAATTAGTTTGGTCTTTTATTTTTCGCACAATCTCTAAATTTCTGGTTTGCCCTAGCTTAGCACCATCTAAGTCGACTAAATGTAAATATTTTGCTTCCATTTGTTCAAATTTTTGAGCAATTTCTAGTGGATTTTTAGAGTAGACCGTTTTCTTATCATAATCCCCCTTGTAGAGACGCACAGCTTCTCCATTTTGTAAATCAATCGCTGGGATAATTTCCATTAAATTTCCTCCAAAAACGCTCTTAGTATTTTTCTGCCAATTTCTCCACTTTTTTCTGGGTGAAATTGACAACCAATAATGTTATTTTTTCCCACAATGGCAGGGATTATTGCTTCTCCATAGGTTGTATAGGCAATGAGTTCATCATCAGGACAAGTCGCTTGATAGGAGTGAACAAAATAAACTTCATCACTATCAGCCAAAAAAGCAGTTATTGGCTGAGTTTTGACTAGTTTTAATTGATTCCAACCCATGTGTGGAATTTTCTCACTTGATTTTATTGGAATGACTTCCCCTTTTAAAAGTCCTAACCCTTGGCATTCCTTTATTTCCATTCCTTTTTCAAAAAGGACTTGCATGCCTAGACAAATCCCTAATATTGGTATTCCGGCATCAGCTCGCTCCTTTAAAACATCAATTAAATTAAACTTTTTCAGGTTATTCATTGCGGTAGGAAAAGCCCCCACTCCTGGAAGAATAAGTGCATCTGCCCTGCGAATTTCTTCTAAATCTCTCGAAATTACTGTTTCTTGTCCCAATCGTAAAAAGGCTGCTTGGACACTTTGAAGATTTCCAAGGTTGTAGTCGATGATAACAATATTTGCCATACTTCTCCTTTCAATAGTAAATGGAAATAAATTCCTATTTATATTTAAAATTATCCAAAAACCTCACAACAGCCAATTAATTTCAATCGGTCAATATTAATATTATCCCGACCATAGGCATCAAAGAAGCGATCACGATATTGGTCAGTCCCAATGTTGAAATTGAGCGTCCATGCTCCCCAAAAGAGGTCAATATGTCGGTCACCAACACCTGCACAATCCAAATCGATAAAGCCTTTAAATTGCCAATTATCTAAAATGATATTAGGTAGACAGTAATCTCCATGTAAAAGCGTATCATCCTTTAATAATAGTTTATTGTTTTGTATATAATCATAAGTTTCTTCGGGTGTATGAATATTATAGTTAGTTACAAAATCTAGATTTGATTTCTTTAGTCTTGCATTATTTTCAACTTTTTTCAGATAACGTTCAGAATGGTCTAAAATCGGACAATCTTCAAAATTCTGTTCATGAAGGAATCGTAGATTTTCAGCAAGGCTATCACATAGTTGTTTTGGATTTTTGAGATACTGCTTTGCTAGATAATTGTCTCCTTGTATTTTTTCTTTGAGCAGAAAATCTTGTGACTGGTCTGATAAATAAGAAATATATCCTAAGCCTAAATTTTTCTTTTTAAAATAGTCTGTCATTTCAGCTTCTCGCTCTAATGATTTTTTTGAAGCTATCTTTAAATAATAACCGTCTTTCTTATCAATGAACAACACTTGGGCTTCAGGAGATGAACTGCTATCATAAACTTTTGCATCTTTTAACGTATTCTGAAGTTTTTCAGGGAATTCCTCAATGTTAATGTATAACTCTTTTAACTCGCTCACAAAACTCCTTTACTGCTTGGTATTTTTCCAACTTTAGTCTCATCAATACTTATCGCTTGTTTAAGGGCACGTGCCATAGATTTAAAGATTCCTTCAATGATATGATGCGTATTTTTCCCGTAATGTTCGTTCAGATGTAAAGTAATCCCAGCATTAAAAGCAAGGGCTCGGAAAAATTCTTCAGTCATTTCGGTATCATAGCCCCCAAGTTTTTTATTTCCTGATAAATCGACATTAAATACCAAATAAGGGCGTCCACTAATATCTAAATCACAGGTAACCAGTGCTTCATCCATTGGAATGGTAAAACTGCCATAGCGACGAATTCCAAGTTTATCTCCTAAAGCTTCATTGATACATTTTCCAAGAGAAATTGCCACATCTTCAATTAGATGATGTGGGTCCATGCCTGAATTTTCATGGTCGCCATGAGCAGTGAGTTTAATATCAAAATCGCTATGAAAAGCAAGGAGTGTCAACATGTGGTCTAAGAAACCAATATTGGTATCGATTTCGCTTCTTCCTGAGCCATCTAAATCAAGCGTTAGATAGATTTGTGTTTCTTTTGTCTCACGAGTTATTGTTGCTGTACGCATTTATTTCTCCTTTTTTTCATCATCAAATCTCACAGAAATTGAATTGGCATGAGCACTCAATCCTTCTGATTTAGCAAAAGTTACAACATCTTCTTGGAAATCCGCCAAAATTTCTTTAGGATAATAACTATAAGTTGAATATTTGACAAAATTGTAGACGCCTAAGCCAGAATAAAACTTGGCCGTTCCACCAGTAGGTAAGACATGATTACTTCCTGACATGTAGTCGCCCAATGGTTCTGGCGTGTATTCTCCAAGAAAGATTGAACCAGCATTTTTGATTTTTGGAAGTTGGGCTAAAGGGGCACTAGTCAAAACTTCTAAATGTTCCGGAGCCAATTGATTAGAAACTTCAAAGGCTTCGTCAATAGATTTGACAACAATGGCACCGCCATAATTACTGACATAACTTTCAATAATTTCACGACGTTCTAAACTTTGAACTTGTTTTTCTAATTCTTCATCTACTTTTTGAACAAGACTTTCAGAAGTTGTCACTAAAATCGCTGACGCAAGTTTATCATGTTCTGCTTGCGCCATTAAATCGGCGGCTATATATTTTGGATTTGCCTTTTCGTCAGCAATGACCAAAACTTCTGACGGTCCTGCAATCATATCAATATCAACCATACCGTAACAAATTTTCTTGGCCGTGGCTACAAAAATATTTCCGGGTCCGACAATCTTATCAACTTTAGGAATAGAGTCTGTCCCGTAAGCAACGGCGGCCACAGCTTGAGCGCCACCGACTTTATAGATTGTTTCAATTCCACAAACTTCAGCGGCGGCTAAAATATTTGCATTCACTTGCCCGTCAGACTTAACTGGTGTAATCATAATAATTTCTTTAACCCCTGCTAAAAGTGCGGGCACTGCGTTCATAATAACTGTTGAAGGATAGGCTGCTGTGCCACCTGGAACGTAAAGGGCGACACGTTCTAAAGGACGTGCAATTTGACCCATGATAACCCCATTTTCTTTATAAATGCTCCATGAATTTCCTAATTGATGCTTATGAAATTCTTCAATTTGTGATTTGGTACGACGCAGAATTCTAAAGTAATTTTCATCAATTTTTTCTAAGCCTTCTTCGCGCTCCTTGCGCGTGACAAGTAAATTATTTTTGTCAGCATTATATCCATCAAACTTTTTTGCATAGCTAAATAAGGCAGAATCACCTTCTTTACGAATAGCATTGACAATTTCTTGAACACTTTTATTTACTTCTTCTGAAACTTCGGCTTTTCGTCCTTGAAATTTATTTGCAACTTCTTCAAGACTTCCTTGATAATCAATTTGTTTGAGCATTTTCTAATCTCTCCACTATTTCTATGATTTTATCTTTTTTGAATTTGAAACTTGCTTTATTAACAATCATTCGGGTTGAAATTTGACTGATTTTTTCAATCACGACTAAGCCATTTGCTGACAGTGTATTTCCAGTTTCGACAATATCAACAATAGCATCTGCTAAACCAACTACTGGACCAAGCTCAACAGACCCTTCTAATTTGATAATCTCAATATCTTCTTGCTTTTGAGCAAAATAATTTTTAGTGATTCTTGGATATTTAGAAGCAATTCGCTTACGCCTGTGAAATTTTTTATTTAAAAAATCTGGATAGGAAGCAAGGGCAAAGATGCACTGACCAACTTTTAAATCTAATAACTCATAATAATCATCAAAATCATTTTCATCAAGCGTATCTTTACCGACAAATCCAATATCAACAATTCCATGCTCCAAAAAAGTTATGACATCATTGGCTTTTCCAAAAATAATTTCCAAATCATCTGGTATGGTTACCACCAACTCACGCCCCATTTCGCGCACCGCCGTCATATCAAATCCTGCCTGTTCTAGCAAAATCGTGACCTGCTTTTGAATGCGCCCTTTGGTCATTGCTACTCTAATCATATCTGTCTCCTATCTGCCCAAAGGGCGAGCAGATAGCTTGCTTACGCAAGCTTCTATCCGCAACCTGAAAGCTCCCCCTTGGTCGCCTTTGACAGCTTGCTTGCGCAAGCTTCTATCCGCAACCTGAAAGCTCCCTCTTGGTCGCTTCCAGCCATTGGTCATTGCTATTCTAATCATTATTCAACCCTTTCACAACATTGTCCATATGCACGCAAAAGCCAATTGAGCCCGTGGTTTTACCGAACTGTTTTAGTAACTTGTCATAGCGCCCACCGGATATAGTCGCTTGCGCCACGCCTTCTACGTAAACCTGAAACATCAGCCCAGTATAGTAGCCCATCGCAGGTACCATGGCAAAATCATAGTGAATCTGGCAAATCGCTGTCTTGTCAGGTAAATTCAGCGCTTCAAGCATTTCGAGTGCCTGAGACAATTTTTCATCGCCTGTTGCCAAAACTAATTTTTTCATGGTTGGCAAATCGGTCGTGGTCATCAAAGCAAGCAACAAGTCGCGTGGCGCGCCTATCATTTCATGCTTGTCCACGAAAGCTTTCATACCTGAGAGTGATTTTTTCTCAAGAAGTTCCGAAAAAAGTTGCGCATCTCCACCTGACAGCTCACATAAACGCTTATAAAAAGCAGCCGAACCAATTTCTACGATAGTGTTTTTCAATGTTAGAGCCTCTAAGCTCATAAAAGTCAGTCCTAAAATCTCCTGATCTCCTGTCACTTCTGACAATCCTAACAATTCTGTCCCGACCTGATAGCTCTCCGTCCGACGTCCCTTATGACGCTTTTCTTTACGAAACACCTTACCAAAATAACTATACCGGGCTTCTGTCAGCTCTGATAAGGCAAAATTTCGTGCCAAAGGGACTGTAAAATCATAACGAAGCGCAATCGATTTACCCTCATGATTGATAAATTGAAACATCTTCTCTTGCTCAAATCCTGCGTCAAGGCCAGTATAAAGCTCGACATATTCAAAATTCGGTGGCATGACCTCCTGATAATTTTGACTTTCAAACAAGTTCCGCAACTTCTGTTCTATCTTGCGAAGTGTCGTAATTCCTGACAATGTCATTTCACCCGATTCTTCGGGGAGCAAATAGTTCATTTTTTTCATCAGTAACTTTTCTCCTTGTTTTTTAAATATTCCTTTAAGAATTGAATCACTGTGTTCATTTCTCTATCAGTGCCAATCGTAATCCGTAACCAATCAGAAATTCGTGCTTGATTCCAATGTCTGACAATAATTTTTGCTTCATAGAGTGCCTTGAAAAGTGTTGTAGCATCTACTTTGGGATGATGAACGAAAACAAAATTTGTTTTAGAATCAGTCACTTGAAAACCAAGCTTTATCAATTCCTTTTTGAAATTCTCACGAGTAGTAATAATTTTACTGACAGACTTTTGAAAATAAGTTTCGTCATTTAAACTCGCTTCGCCAATTTTTTGCGCCAAGCTATCAATTGGATAAGAATTAAAAGAATTTTTCACATCATACAAATGAGCAATTGCTTCGGCTGAGCCAAAGGCGACTCCCAAACGAATTCCAGCCAAACTCCGAGATTTAAAAAAAGTTTGTACAACTACTAAATTATCAAATTTTTCAAGCAAAGGAAGACAAGATTCCCCGCCAAAGTCAATATAAGCTTCATCAATTAAAACAATAGAATCCTGATTATTTTGTAAAATTTCTTCTATTTCTTGCAGGATAATAGCCATACCAGTTGGCGCATTGGGATTGGCAATGACAATTCCACCATTCTCTTGAAAGTAAGAGTTTACTGACAGACTAAAATCATCAGCCAAAGGAATTTTTTGATAAGGAATATGATAAAGTCCACAATAAATTGGATAAAAAGAATAACTAATATCAGGCATCAAAAGTGGTTTTTCACTATTGAAAAAAGTCAGAAAACTAAGCGATAAAACTTCGTCAGAACCATTTCCAATAAAGACTTGGTCAGTATTTAAATGATGATACGTGGCCAACGCTTTTCTCAAAACTTTTGCGTCAGTACTTGGATAAAGTCGCAAGTTGTCAGATTTGAAATCTTCAATTACTTTTTGGACCTGCAAAGAGGGTGGATATGGATTTTCATTAGTGTTTAATTTAATCATGTCAGTAAGTTCTGGTTGTTCTCCTGCAATATAGGGGCTTACAGAACGCAGATTATTTTGCCAACTCATATGTTTCTCCTTTCGAGAATAAAAATGATAAATATAATACAAAAAAAGCGCCTTTAAGCACTTGGCTTAAAGGACGGTAATGTCGTGGTTCCACCTTAATTTACTACTTTTTCACAAAAGTAGACTCAGTGAGTTTATGTTAAACTCAGCAGTACCGTAGCCAACGCTCACAATTATTTGGTGAGTAAGATAGCGATGAGTGTGGTTCATCTTAGCATCAGACCTTTTTCCAGCAACAAGGCTCTCTCTACTGATAAGTAAGACTACTCTTTCATCTCTTGTTTGTAAATTCTTAATTATCTGAATTATAATACTTATGTTTTTAAAAGTCAACATTTATTTTTATAAAATATCTCTTTTATTATAAAATAATATTGGATGATCTTATATAAATAGCCTTATTACTTTTTGTCTCTCAAAAAAAGCCATATTAGTTATGGCTTTTCTTGTTTTTTTAAATCTTCCTCAAGAATAAATATTTGGTGTGCAAGCACAAATTTACACTTATGAAATACAGTAAGACTCTGCATTATACTAGATTAACTTTTTTATAATCCCTTTTTTCCAATAAAAGGAACAAACTTTGGTGTGATTTTGGCATATTCTCTAAAATCTTGTCGATTTTTATATTTTTTTTCAAGAATCGGTACACCGGATACAAACAAAAGTAAACTGGTAATCAATAAAGGACTGATAACCAACCAAAGACTTGATAAAGTGGTCAGAGAAATTAGAAATATTCCCCACCAACACATCGTCTCGCCAAAATAATTAGGGTGTCTTGTCAGTGACCAAAGTCCACTAGTTAATAGTTTCCCTTTATTTTTGGGGACCTTTTTAAATGCTTCTAGCTGACGGTCTCCAATAACTTCAAAAATAAAGCCAATTATCCAGATTATTATTCCTAAAATTTGCCACCAATAAAAATGAGAATTAGCATCTACATTTACCTGAATAATTGGCAGGGCAATAAGAAATAATAAAAGAAATTGCACCATAAACACCGTGAGAAAAGCCTTTAATTTTGGAAAATTATTGCCCCATCTTTTACGCATATTTGTATAGCGATAATCTTCTGCTTTATTCCAATTTCTTCTTCCTAAATGAACTGCTAAGCGCAGTCCCCAAACTATCACTAATACTGAGATTAAACTATTTTGCATCGTGATTCGAGTTGAAGATAAATAAGTGACTACAGCTGTAAGGACAAATCCTCCCCCCAGGCAATATCTATCAAGCCATAATTCTTTTTAGATGTCGCAATAAGAAACCAACAGATAAAATATAGCAATAGTGTGACTAAAACGGTTATATAAATCATTGAACCTCCTTTAAAAGTCCTGCAACTGCTAAACTTCCAAGTCCTGCAGAAATTCCAATTGCTGCTGAACTGTCTAAGATTTCAGAGTTTTTAGTAGTTTTTTCTTTTATTATTTCATTTAACTTTAAAGCCGCTTCTTTTGATAAAACATGTGTCAAAGCTAATTCTTCAATTTGCCCTTTTTTTGACAACAAAACAATTTTTTTCAAAATCTTATCCATACTCCTAGCTTGACTAAATGAACCGCCGATAAGCTTTCCATTTCCTCTTTTATCAAGACTAATAATTGGATGCATTGATATTTTTTGTGCAACTTCTCCCAGAAACTTTGGAATTCTTCCCGAATTAATCATTGGTGATAAATCTGCAACAGCAACATAAATAAATACCCGGTCAATGATATTCTCTATTTCATTAAGGATTGCTTCAATAGGCTTTTCTTCACTGATAATTTTAACAGCTTGCTTAACTAATAGTCCTTGAGCAACTGAATTTAATTTGGAATCTATAAGATGTACTTGGTTCTCTGTGACTTTCTTCTCTCTAATCCTTTGTTTAATCAGTTGATAGGTTCCGCTTAATTGAGAAGAAACCGAAATAACAATTATGTGGTCATATTTTCCTTCCAAAAAAGAAAAAAGTGAATCAACCGATTGGATACTTGGTTGAGAAGTAGTCATTTTTAGATTCTTATTATACTTTTCTTCAAAAATTTGAGGATTGATTGTAAGTTTATCTAGAAAATTTTGCTCCCCTACTGAAATATTTAGAGGCAAAACAAAAATTTGATTTTCAAGTATAAAATCCGCGGATAAATCGGCAACAGAGTCTGTGACGATAGCTATCGAAGATTTCCTATTTTGAGAAATTTCATATTGTAATTGCATATCATCAACTTTTTGGTAGATGATTGTTCCCCAGTTTTCTAATAATGCTAATATATTTTCCGGATGATTAGTATGAATATGAATCTTTAATTGCTTTTTATTTCCAGCGATAACCAAAGAATCTCCCCACTTTCGTAGCAATTCTTTTAAGTCATTTTCTTGTTTTTGGGATTCTTTGATAATAAATTCTGAACAATAACGATTTTTAGGTGCTTCAGATATAAAGTGTTCTTTTATAAATGTTTTGTCTTCTTCTTTTTTATTAGGAATAATCTCTTCTTGTTGACCACCCAAACTTTTACCACAGTAAGCGTCAGTAAAACCTGAGACAAAGTAGTAAAAACCTTTTGCGCCAGAATCAACAAGTTTGTTCTTTTTTAGAATTGACATCTGGAATTGTGTTTCCTTTAGAGCCTTCCAAGCTTCTGCTTTTGCTTCTAAGAGGGCATTTTCAAAAGATGAACTTTCTTTAAAAGTTATCAGTAATACATCTGCCCATCTCCTCATGACCGATAAAATTGTTCCCTCTTTAGGTTCAATTAACGAATCATAAGCATTTTTGACTGCCTTATTGAAAGCCACAACTAGTATTTCTAAATTAGTTTCATAGACACCATAATAATCTGAAACAGCATTTAAGTATTGGGCAAAAATAATTCCAGAATTCCCCCGAGCTCCAATTAGAGCTGCCGAAGCTACTTCGTCAAGCAAGAGATTTGTTGAATATTTATTATTAGATAAATTATCAACGATTGTTTGCATTAAAGAGGCTAAATTGCTCCCTGTGTCTCCATCGGCTACTGGAAACACATTTATTTTATTTAATTCATCTTTTCCATTAATAACTCTTTGTGCACCAGCTATAACGCTTTCTAATAGACGATCTTCAGATTTTATCTTTGTCATTATTTATCCTTTCATAAACTTTGTAATCACGAGAAATGAAAGACTAGCACTCAGTGAACTTACAAAAGTTCCCCAAATGATATCAATTATCGTTACAGTTAGGGACCAGTTTTTAAGGGAGGCCAAATTCGTTAAATCGTAAGTAGAATAGCATACTAAACCCAGCAGAGCACCACTAAATAAGACATAACCAACACTATTTTTTTCAAGTCCAGGCATTAATACAAAAAATGTTAAAGCTACAAGATAAATAATATAAAAGATAATAGCTGGAACAATTTTAAAATCTCCCATCAAGTTGCCAATATTTGTTTGATATATTTTCTTATTTGAAAAAAATAGATACTGTCAATAATTATGTGTAAACACTCAAGTAGAGTTGAAGAATATTAATCAAATAAGCTTTCAAGTGTGTCAGCACATTGGCCAAACCCT
>JABLTR010036650.1_pt1 | contig 26684 bp, 20 predicted proteins | sample 7160071 | NCBI WGS metagenome assembly JABLTR01 (sample SAMN14651230, study PRJNA627086) | human gut metagenome | isolation source: feces | host: Homo sapiens | reverse complement strand
CCCTCGACTTGCATGTGTTAAGCCTGTCGCTAGCGTTCATCCTGAGCCAGGATCAAACTCTTCGTTGTTGATTTTGTTTATACCTTTTGCTCAGAATCTCTATCTGTTTATTGTAGTCTTGACGGTATGTCAGTATTCCTACTACGTCTCTTGTACTACTTGTTGATATGTAATGCTTTCAAAGAACTTGCGCTATCGTTTCGATTGCGGCTGCAAAGGTAAGAACTTTTTTTTAACTGACAAACTTTTCAAGGAAAATTTTGAAAGTTTTTTTCCAAAGCCCCCGGATGGTCGGATATTCGCTTAGCCTAGCTAACCTCATCCTCGCTATCACTGAAACTACCTCATCATCATGTTAACTGCCGACCTTCTCGCTCGAATGCGGGTGCAAAAGTAATTCTTCTAATACAAACTTCCAAATGGTTTGAAAACTTTTTTATACGTTCTTTATCTGAAATGAGATATTATTATATGGTACGCATGTGCGAGAAATGATACAGCATTTTTTACAATAACCTACTGTTTTTCTATTTCGATCCTCAAAACGGATGATTTCAAATTGACTTTTCTCTGCTAAAATCCTGCTTTTTGTGACATACGCATAAAAGACCTGCCTACCTCATCTCAAAACCATATATTTTGTCAAGCAAGCCTCCCTTATCCTACACATTCCGATAAACCTTAACTTTCGGAGAATCGAATATTTGGATCCGGACAGGGAGACCGTACGGAAACAGGTTAGAAAATAGTGGCTATTTTTGAGGGACCAGACACCTCATCTCCATGACGACGGTCCTCATCAATACGACGACCGTCTTCATCGCCGTGAAGTGCCGAACTCGTCATACACAAAGTCGGACTTCATAGCAATGAAGACGGTCGTCATGGTAATTATCTGCGCATCTTACGGGATAAATCGTTTTTCAATCTCTTTTAAGCCCGAAAAAAAGTATGTCAAATGCAACTTGATTCGAGCTTCTTTTCTGTTTTCAGGATCACTTTAAACAATAAGGGGAAGCCTGATAACCTATTCTACCGTTAAGACCTGTTCACCGGATTTGAGTTGATATTCTTTTCCTTTCCAAACGAAAACACCATCCGTACCCGTCGGCAATATAAGACGTGCCGTCAGTTTACCCTTCTTATCGAGTTTGTAGGAAGCAGTCACACTACCCACTGGATGCGGCATCGTACCTGACACTTCTTTCAGGTCACCCAATGACGGAGCGATACGGATAGACTTGAAGCCCGGTGCATTACTGTCTATACCTAACAAGATACGGAAAAACTCAATGTTAGGGCTGGCTCCCCAAGCGTGGCAATCGGAACGGGTCGGTTCGGGCATCTCCGCCCAAGTTGTTAGCCCCAATGCCATCTGGTCTCGCCAAATCTGCAGATTGTCGAGCAGGTGATCTCCCATACCGGCAACCTTCAATGCCTGATGCACATAATAACGGAAGTAGATTGTCGCCTGTATCAATGACGAATCGTTCAATGTACGCTCCATCACCCTCGTAGCCTCCTCGCCTGTCACGATACCAGCCAGTATAGCCAACGAGTTGACATGTTGCGAGAAACTTCGGTGATCATAAGTATCGGCAAACAATCCCCGGGTAGCATCCCAGTATTTCTCCCGGATCGTTCCCCGAATCGCAGAAGCGATCTGTGTATAATGATCCGCTATCGACGGGATGCCGAAAGCCCGTTCCATTTCAGCAGCCGATTCGAGCGTCAAGATATACACCAAGTCCTGAAAAGCAGAATTCCCATCCTTTTCACGTACAGGCTCGCCCGACTGGAAACCGGCAGCCCAGTCGGCAAAGAACCAATGCGGTACATACCCTAGGCTATGATCTCGCTTCAACCACTGCTCGTACCAAGAAAGTACCCCACGATAAGCAGGCAGCAAAGTCTTCATATAAGCCTCATCCCCACGGTACATCCAGTAGTCATGTCCCATACAAATCCACCAAAGCGAGAAGGAAGAAATGAACTGATGTAAACTCGACGGGTAGCGACTCATCGTAATTCCATCTGCTACGACCGACTGCCTCCCCTGCTCGATTGCATTCTTCACCATATAAGCATCATGCGTATTATATAAGGTAATCATCGCCTGGATACGAGTATCGCCGAAATACTGTAACTGCTCGTAATAAGGGCAATCCATATAAGTCTCGTTCGCACAAAGACGTGCAGTACGCCAGCCTATCTCTAGCATCTTGTTCAACTCGTCATGTCCGGGTGCAGAAAAAGCGATCTCGCATCGGAAAGGATAAGCAGAGAACGTACCATAGACATCTTCCAGTACAAGCGGTTCGTCAGCGGTCGAGATCGTCAGATCCACATAACGCCACGTACGCCACCAAAGAGTGGTAAAATCGCGCCCCTCGCCCCCGTCGGCAATCACTTTATCTTCATACCCTATGAATCTTTTACCTTCTACCTCATCACGGTTTCCCTTTGCCGGAAGCGAATAAGATTTAGTCGTACCCTGCTCCTTGCCTTCATACAGAGCTTCGGCATAGGCAATCGTAATTTCAGCATTCTTGCCGCGACTAAACAAAAGGGAAAGATAGCCCGTTGTCAGCTTGCCATTGTCAAGCAGGAGATGCACCTTGCTATTTGCAGGAACCGTCAGTGAAGTTTTTGTTTTCAGGAATCCGGCAGGAATCTTCACCCCCTCGGATATACGCACAGCCTCAAAACGCTCAGACAGCAAGTCCATCGGGGGAATTGGACAAGGAACAAGCAGGCGTCCAGGATAGTCGCGCGATCCCTTCACTCCTCCCTCGATTCCCGTGTGGGCAGGCAACCACTTACTATCATCGTAAGCAGACTGTTCCCATCCCCAAGGATACTTCGACGCAGAAAGAAGTTCGCCAGGCCCCGCCACATAATAGCCTAAGACAGGCTTGTGCCAAGGAGCATAGGCTTCGTTCTTCATGCACAGCCAGGAAGCATCCGTATTGACCACAGTCTCAACCTCCGTATTTCCTTGTAGAAGGAATCCAGTCTGATTAAAGCTGATCTGTGCAACCGGCTTCTGCTCGGCATAATTCCAGATCACAGCTGCCAACACGTTTTTTCCCTTTATCAGGTAAGGAGCCAGATCGACCGTTTCAAAATTCCAGTTATAGATATCCCCACGTGCAGGTCCAAGTGAGACAAAACGGCCGTTTAAATAGAGCTTGTAACGATTGTCAGCCGTCACATGAACAATAAAACGGGATGGGACTTCATCCAGTTCGAACGTCTTGCGCATGTGGTAGACGCCATACACATTGGCAGGTTCTCCTGGCATGGAAATCCAGTGTGCTTTCCAGCGTCCGGTAAGAAGTTCGGGATTGATGTCAGTTTGTCGGTAACCTTCCAAACGGATCTGGGCGTCAAGCGACAGACTACAAAGCATAAAAAGAAAAATCAGTACACGTGTCTTCATTCGATACATTGGTATTAGATATTAAACAAATAAGGATATAGGCAAAAGCCGATCCCTCGGTTCAGAAACTGAATCTCCGTGGAATCGGCTATTAACTGATATTTTAGAAAATCAAATAAACAACTCCGGTTCGCGGCGGACACTAAAGTTCTTATGCAGCATCGCTGTATAAGGAGTATCAAACGTACGGGCACCTTCGGGACATTCCTTCACACAAGCACAACACTTGATACAAGTCGCCGGGTCACTGAATATACGGTCATCGACAATCGAAATAGCCGATACGGGGCATACATCGATACAATATTCGCATTGCGTACACAAGTCCTCATCCGTCACTGGAGCCTGCGGCGTGGAAGGGCCTTTCACCTTGTAGGGAAAATTACCTTTCATCTCCAACGGCTTCAGGCAAGAAAGTTCGTCCACCTTTTCGAGCTTCTCCTTGATGGCACGTCCGAACCTGACGGCAGCTTCATGATCGGCCTCATCGGGACGCCCGGCGGCGATGGGCATATCCTTACGGCTGAAAGAATGCTCTCCCACAAAAGCACCTGCCGAAACAGGGACAAAACCGGCATCGACTAACGTGTCGGACAATTCCTTCAACGCATCCTCGTAATCACGGTTACCGTAAACCACGACCGGAACGACCGGAGCCTGATGAGCATGGAAAGCCCGGAGGCGCTCCATCGCCGTTTCGGCTACACGCCCACCATAGACGGGAGCGGCCACGATAGTCAGTTCATCATCATGGATCTCAAGTTCTTCCGCCGGAGCATCATAAGTAATGTCCGACTCCAGCAATACGTCACCACTCAGTCCTTCCGCAATCGCATAAGCAGTCTTAGCCGAAGTATGCGTCGGAGAGAAATAAATGATATGTACATTCTTATATTCCATATTCCTTATTTTAAAGCTGCTTCAATCCTTTTCATCAGTTCAGCAAATTCCTCGTCGCTATAGCCTTTGGTCGCATATACCACTTTACCAGTCTTGTCAACCAGATAGCTACGCGGGATCAGATTTTTGGCAAATGCGCCATAGATAGCCCGGTTCTTATCAGGATATAAGGGAAAGGTAAAACCTTTCTTTTCGTTATACTTCTGCAATTCAACGTCTGTATGCTCACGCCCGATCACCAACAGGACGAAATCTTTGTTGTCCTTATACTTCGGCCAGAGCATCTTTTGCACCTCTGCAAGCTCCTTCTGACAAGGAGGACACCAGGTTGCAAAAAAATTTACCAAGATCACTTTTCTCTTCAAAGAAGAAGAAGGCACCTGCGTACCATTGTCGTTCACAATCGTAAAAGCCGGCATCTGTTGTCCTTCTTTTACAAGATCACCACTCTCATCCTGCGCCTTTACAACAAAAGCAATGAGAGCAAAAAAGGCAAGGAATACATACTTTTTCATTTTATTACTTTTGCATGCTCTGTGCTACATCGTAGCCTGCTTTCAGAGCCTTAAGGTTCATTTCTACGATTTCTTCGCCTTTACGTCCGAAGATGCGGCGGATACCATCAGCAATCTTATCATATTCGATGCCAATAAAGGGGGCAGCGGCTCCCAGCATCACGATATTGGCCGCACGAACGGAACCCACCTCCTTGGCGATAGCTTCCACATCCAGCACGACCTTATGCGGCAGTTTCTCCAGTTCTTCATTCACATTTCCCATCTCCGGATAGTTGGGGATGTTGATGAACGGCTGCGAATTGGTCACCAGCCACCCGTCCTTCTTCAGATAAGGCAGATAGCGGAGCGCTTCCATAGGTTCGAGCGAGATGATCAGGTCAGCCTGTCCTAGTGGGATCAGGTCAGACGCAATCGGCTGGTCGGACAGGCGGAGGTTTGACTGCACATCCCCCCCACGCTGGCTCATTCCATGAACTTCGGCTTGCTTCATATACAAACCTTCTTTTAACGCGGCTTCTCCGATAACGGCAGCGATGGAGAGGATGCCCTGTCCTCCCACACCGGATAATATGATGTCTGCTTTCATTTCCTGCTTGCTTTTTTCTTTCTTGTTAATGTCTGGATACATTCACGACGGGGAATCAAGACGGATACGCCTTTATATTCGATCTCTTCACGAATGATCGCTTTCATCTCGTCGTAGTTCTTCTTCAAAGGAACCATGACGCGGATATGGGCCGGATCAACACCGATACCGGCACAAATCGATTCGATACGGCCTGTTCCTGCTGAATCCTGTCCACCAGTCATAGCCGTTGTCTCGTTATCGGAAATAACGATCGTGATATTCGTGTTTTCATTGACGCAATCAAGCAAGCCAGTCATACCGGAATGCGTGAATGTCGAGTCGCCTATCACCGACACTGCGGGATAAACGCCCGCATCGGAAGCTCCTTTAGCCATCGTGATGGAGGCTCCCATGTCGATACAAGTATCGATCGCCCGGAAAGGAGGCAAAGCCCCTAACGTATAACAGCCGATATCACCGAACACTTTGGCTCCTTTGTACCCGGCCAGAACCTCGTTCAGCGCTTCATACATATCGCGATGTCCGCACCCCTGGCACAATGCAGGCGGACGTTGTTCGACAACCTCCGGAGTGGCATAGTAGCTCTCGATCCGCTTACCCAGCGCCTTACCGACAGCATCGGGAGTCAGCTCACCGTCGCGTTGCAATGTTCCGTCAAGACGGCCATGCACCTGGATACCAATCCCAAGGAAACCTTTCAGTTGCTCCTCGACTACCGGATATCCCTCTTCGAGTACAAGGATTTCCTTGCATTCACGAACGATCTTTTCGACCATTTTGCGAGGTAACGGATACTGGCTGATCTTCAATACCGGATGTTCAAAACCGTCAGGATAGTTCTCCGAAAGATAGTTGAACGCAATACCGGTCGTAATGATGCCGAGCTCCTTATTCGGACCGTCGAAATAGGCATTATAAGGTGAGGCTTCAGAAAAAGCGGTAAACGTATCCTGCGCCGCAATCAACGTCTTAAAGCGCTTACGAGCTAGTGCAGGAAGAAGGATGAAACGCTGACGTCCATCTTCGGGCGTATGCATTTTGTTTTCCACCTTTTGTTCACGTCTGACCACACCTGCACGGGAGTGGGCCATACGGGTAGTGATACGCACCAAAACGGGATAGCCCAGTTTTTCGGATAATTCAAACCCGTCATATACCATGTCGTATGCTTCCTGCTGGCTGGCCGGCTCAAGCATCGGGATCATGGCAAAGTTGCCATACATACGATTGTCTTGTTCATTCTGTGAAGAGTGCATCGAAGGATCATCGGCTGTAATGATAATCATACCACCATTGACACCGCTCATAGCAGCATTCATAAAACAGTCGGCGGCAACGTTCAGCCCCACATGCTTCATACAGCAAAGAGCCCGCTTGCCTGCGTAGCTCATACCCAACGCAGCTTCCATTGCAGTTTTTTCATTCGTGCTCCAACGGCAGTGAATCCCCCTTTCCTTTGCGACGGCCGAACCCTGTATGAATTCGGTTATCTCGGTCGAAGGGGTCCCCGGATAGGCGTAAACACCGGACAGACCGGCATCGATAGCAGCTTGTGCCACGGCCTCATCCCCTAAAAATAGATGTTTTTCCATGTAACGTTTATTTTGTTTTACTTGATTTTGCTTCTGTTATCTTCCCACAAAGATAAGACTTTTACCCATACCCGCAACAACCAAGCTATATTGGATTTTTAGTTTCATAGGCATGATACTGTTGTTTCCCTATGGTGGAACTCTCGTTTCCTTATAATGGCACTGCCGTTTCCCTATAATGAAACGATCGTGGCATACCGGGAAAATGTTTCCATATTGCCTACCGGATTTTCCGTCTGTTCAATTCTGCCCGGTAGCGGTTAGCATTACGATTATGCTCGGCAAGAGTGGCCGCAAAATTATGCCGTCCGGAAAAATCTTCCTTCGCACACATATATAGATAGTTATGCTTCATGTGGTTCAACACGGCATCCAATCCCCTAATAGTCGGGATACGGAGTGGTCCGGGAGGAAGTCCGGCATGTTTGTAGGTATTGTAGGGAGAATCGATCTCCAGATGTTCGAACAGGATACGTTGGAGGGAGAAATCGCCTACGGCAAACTTCACGGTCGGATCCGCCTGAAGGGGAATGCCACGCTGCAAGCGATTAATATATAGACCTGCTACAATAGGATATTCGTCTACGGCAGCCGTCTCTTCTTCCACAATAGAGGCAAGAATGGCAACTTCGACCGGTGTCATCCCAATTTCTTTCGCTTTTGCCAAGCGAGCGTCATTCCAGAAAATCTTATATTCACGCTGCATACGCTGCATCAACTTCTCAGCGGAAATATTCCAGTATACCTCATAAGTATTCGGAATAAACAGCGCAAGGATCGTCTCAGTCGTAAAACCTAATGATGCACAGTAGACGGAATCAACAAGCAAAGGTAGCAGGTCATCCTCCTCGATCATTAACTGCCCGGCAAGTCTTTCGGCCAGATCCAACTTGAAGCGTATATTATTAAAAGTGATTCGAGTAGCTTCCTGATGCCCCCGACGCAGGTTGTTAAGCAATGCCAGGTTATTCATACCCGGCTCCACAGCATAACGTCCGGTACGCATATTGGTGGGATATTTCAGCATTCCGGCAAGCTGCTTGAAACTCCCGATACGCCGGCAACCGGCAGAGTCGACCAACTGGCGACAGAGATCGCCAAAATCTTTCTTCTCGTCAATATAAACATATACAGTCTTGCGCGGCTCGAAATCAGGTGCAAGTATCAAACAGTATGCCCAGAATCCCACACCTGCTAACAGGAGGATGATAAACGAGAGGATTCCAACAATGAGAGTATGCTTTCGCATCTTTTTTTTCTCCATATTATATATAGTCTGCTGTATCTCAGAACCGGCCACAAAAATAATATCTTTTTCCCGAATGCCCTACCTCTTTCTAACTTATTCCAAGCATTGCAATCGGGAAGAAAAAAGTGTTCACTTTTGTAGGATTGAAAACCTCTGATTGCCAATCATGTGCAAGAATAAGTCTTTTTTCTTTTAAAATAATACACCAAATGCTTTGTATATTTAAAAACTTAAGCATATCTTTGCAGCGCAATTCAAGGAAATGAAGCGCAAAACTCATGGAAGTGTGGGTGAGTGGCTGAAACCACCAGTTTGCTAAACTGACGTACGGGTAACCGTACCGGGGGTTCGAATCCCCCCGCTTCCGCTCCAAAGGCTGTCAATTGAAAAGTTGACAGCCTTTGCTGTTTTAAACCCACACAAAAAAAACGAAATCACAAAAGAAAGGATCCCGGATCATAATCCGGGATCACACCGGAACCACAAGGGAAAACAAACAAAAAAAGGCTGCCTTCACAGACAGCCTTACGGGTGAAAAATGGGACTCGAACCCACGACCCTCGGAACCACAATCCGATGCTCTAACCAACTGAGCTATTCTCACCATGTTTATCTTATCAAGTGTTTATCTCTTTAAGACGGTGCAAAGATAGAGGTTTTATTTTAAACTGCAAATAATTCGAGCATTTTTTTATTCAAAAATATACTCTTCGACCTCCTTATTGTTACCTTTTAAAAACAAACGCGTATTATTTACATACTTAATCAATGCTGAATCGACTGAAAAAGAGGAATTTTGATTCTTTCCCAACCAAGAGGCCGCCGGAACCACCCGAATATCTTCTTTTCCTTGTTCATTCTTATAACGGGAAGAATAAATCAACGAATATTGTGCGGAAACAATATATCGGCGCAACCCCTTCCGACCTAAAACGACTTTCACCATGACACCCCCATCGGTATGTTCCCGGCTCATGTTCGATATAAAATTACCCAATGAATAAACAACCAGACGGTCGGTAACTCCCTCCTTTCCCCTGCGAAGCTCCATTGGCTGAACAACATGAGGGTGACTGCCTATGACCAGATCGACACCCTGCCGCAACAGCCAATCGGCCAGTTCACGTTGTTCACGGGAAGGTATCCGTTCGTATTCCAATCCCCAATGCATATTAGCTATAATAAAATCCGGATTAAAGAGCTTGGCTTCGGCAATATCACCCTTCATTATCTCCTTATCGATATAATTGATGATTCGGGGTATATCGACTTTCAAACCGTTGGTACCATAGGTATAGTTGAGCATGATGATACGAAAATCCTTCTTACGGAGCAACATCGGATATGTGCGGTGACGGTGATCACAGTCAAGAAAGGTTCCGGTATGACGGATTCCGAGAGAATCCAGTGCCTGGATAGTACGGACAAATCCGCGAGTCCGCCTATCTAAACAATGATTATTGGCTAACAAGAAGAAGTCGAAACCTGCTTTTTGCAAAGCCAAAGCGAAGTCTTCCGGAGCGCTGAAAGCCGGATAACCACTATATGGCTCCCCTCCTAACGGGACTTCGAAGTTCACAACAGCAATATCGGCAGATTTCACCTCTCTCTCGATATTGGCAAAATAGCTACCCAAATCAAAAAAATCTCCCCTCCGGGTATTGTCAAGTTGTTTCTGGTGCATCATGGCATCACCGGCAAACAAAATTGTCAGCGAGTCCTGAGCAGATAAAGACAGAAAGCTCAAAAGACAAAACCCGGAGAGGAGGATTTTCATTTATAAATCTCTTTCTTTCCGGCTAAAAGCGTATTGCGCATCAAAGAAATAATCGTCATCGGACCTACACCACCCGGAACCGGCGTGATATAAGAACACTTAGGAGCGACCTCGTCAAACTTAACATCGCCAGTCAACTTAAAGCCGCTTTTGCGAGTTGCATCCGGCACACGTGTCGTACCCACATCCACGATTACAGCCCCTTCTTTTACCATATCGCCTTTCAGGAATTCGGGGACACCCAATGCCACAATAATAATGTCGGCACTCAAGCACATTTCCTTCAGGTTCTCGGAACGACTGTGGCAAACAGTAACCGTACAATCGCCCGGATAGGCTTTCTGCATCATCAAAGTAGCCATCGGTTTGCCCACGATATTACTACGACCCAGCACCACGCAATGTTTACCGCGAGTAGGAATCTCGTAACGCCTCAACAGCTCCAAGATGCCAGCCGGAGTTGCCGACACGAAACAGGGGAGACCGATAGACATACGACCCACATTGATCGGATGGAAACCATCTACATCCTTACGGTAGTCGATCGCTTCGATAATCTTCTGTTCTGAGATATGTTTCGGAAGCGGGAGCTGTACGATAAAACCATCCACGTCCGGATCGTTGTTCAGTTCGTCCACTTTACGAAGAAGTTCTTCTTCGGTAACATCGGCTTCATAACGGATCAGAGACGATTTAAAACCGATCTCATTACATGTCTTGACCTTACTTGCGACATATGTTTCACTTCCTCCATCATGACCGACCAATATGGCAGCCAAATGAGGGATTTTACCACCGGTAGCCTTGATACGGGCCACTTCTTCCGCCATCTCCTGCTTCATCTGAGCCGAAACGGCTTTTCCGTCCAATAGCTTATACTGTTGTTCTTCCATATTCTCTATTATCTTTTCAGGTTTTATCTTCTGAATGAAGGAAATTTCTTGCTTCCCGGTTTGGCAGCCGTCAGCATACGCATCATCTTGCGCGTTTCATCGAATTGCTTGATCAGCTTGTTCACTTCCTGGATCGTCGTACCACTACCTTTGGCAATACGCTGGCGACGTGAACCGTTCAGGATTGCCGGATTCGTACGTTCTTCGGGAGTCATGGAGTAGATGATCGCTTCGATGCTCTTGAAAGCATTGTCGTCAATATCCACATCCTTCAGAGCCTTGCCTACGCCCGGAATCATAGAGGCCAGCTCTTTCAGATTACCCATCTTCTTGATCTGCTGGATCTGAGAAATAAAGTCGTTGAAGTCGAACTGATTCTTGGCAATTTTCTTCTGCAAGCGTTTGGCCTCTTCTTCATCATACTGCTCCTGCGCACGTTCCACCAAAGAAACGATATCACCCATACCAAGGATACGGTCTGCCATACGTTCAGGGTGGAAGATATCCAAAGCATCCATCTTTTCGCCCGTTCCGACGAACTTGATCGGTTTGTCGACCACCGTTCGGATAGAAAGAGCGGCACCACCGCGAGTATCACCGTCGAGCTTCGTCAGGACAACACCGTCAAAATCGAGACGCTCGTTGAATTCTTTCGCCGTGTTGACAGCATCCTGCCCAGTCATGGAATCGACCACGAACAAGGTTTCATCCGGCTGAATAGCACTCTTGATCGCAGCGATCTCTTTCATCATCTGCTCGTCAATAGCCAAACGACCAGCGGTATCGACAATCACGACATCGTTGCCTTTCGCACGTGCTTCGCGAATCGCGTTCATCGCAATCTCCACCGGATTCTTGTTTTCCAGTTCCATATAAACAGGTACTCCAACCTGTTCGCCGACCACACGCAACTGCTCGATAGCGGCCGGACGATACACGTCACAAGCTGCCAACAGCGGCTTTTTATTTTTCTTAGTCTTCAGCAAATTTGCCAACTTACCTGAAAAAGTCGTTTTACCGGAACCTTGCAAACCGGACATCAGAATGATTGCCGGACTACCCTTCAGATCCAGATCGGTAGCCGTTCCTCCCATCAGGTCTGCCAACTCATCATGCACAATCTTAACCATTAACTGACTGGGCTTAACGGATGTAAGCACATTCTGTCCTAATGCTTTCGCCTTTACCGTATCGGTAAAACCTTTGGCTACTTTATAGTTTACGTCGGCGTCAAGTAATGCTTTACGCACATCTTTCAATGTTTCAGCCACATTGATTTCCGTGATCTTACCTTCACCTTTCAACAGTTTAAACGATCTGTCTAACCTTTCGCTTAAATTCTCAAACATAATTCGTATGTATATTTATTTTATTCTATTTTCTATTCTTCGAATGAGAGGCAAAGGTAAGAAAAACTGACGAATAAAGAAAAGATCACAAATTCCGAGTCAGATTTTCTTATTTTGCCAAGATGCTTTCTTTAAATAAATGACACTTGCGACCAATAAACCGGTATAATACACCACCTCGGTCATGAAACAGATAGCAACCGGCATATGCAAGCGCATCCCGACCACATATATAAACAATGTATAGAAAACCAGGGTAGCCAGCTCCATCACAAAAGCCGAACGAGTATTTCCCGTACCCGTCACTCCGTTGAACACGATATTGGCAACCGCTCCGATCAGCAAAGCGCCTGAAATCACATAAAGGGAAGGGATCGAAGCTTGTATCAAAGTCACGTCATTGGTATAAACCGATAATATCGTAGAAGGAATCAGACAAGTGACAGACACAAAAACAGCCATGATTCCTAACGATATCCAGGTTATATGACGAATGATCGGGATAACCTGGTCCTTATGCCCCGCCCCGATGCTGTTACTCACAAACGTATTCGTTGCCGTCGATAAAGAATTGACAGGGATCAATAAGACGATGTAAACACTCCGGACGATATTCGCAACTGCCAGTTCCCGCTGCCCTAAATGTTCCACAGCCACAAACAACATAAAATAAGTGCTGAGCGAAATAAAATATTGCAACATCGTAAATATAGAGATGTCTAACACACGCCCCAGCAATTTAACATCAAACGATTGGAACTGATTCAGTGCATACTTCTTAATATCCACCGTCATCCGGGTATAGACCATATAAAACACGATAGACACCGCCTCCGCCATCACCGAAGCGATAGCTGCCCCTTTCACTCCCAATTCCGGGAAACCGCAGTTACCGAATATCAGCAGATAGTCCAGCAGCACATTCGTCAACGCCATCACAATCGCATTCAATGTCAACACTTTCGTCCGGGTAATACCGATAAATAATGCACGAAACATCACATTCACAAAAGAGAAAAAGAACCCGAACACACGCCAGTCCAGGAACTCTTCCGTTGCGTTCAGAATCGTATCGGAAGATATCAGTATCCGCATAATATCTCCAGCAAACAGGCGTGATAAAGTGAACATGACGGCAGCCAGCATAAACAGGAAAAAGACACCCTGTATCATCACCGGTCCGACTTCCTTATAATTTCGCTCCCCGTTACGGCGGGCCATGATGATCTGCGATCCGGTGCTAAAACCAAAAGCGATCGTAAAGGCACATATATAATACAAGCCGCCCATTGCCGAAGCTCCCAACTCAACTTCACCGACCCGGCCCAAAAACGCAGTGTCCGTCACATTAATGACATTCTGTGCCAGAAGACTCAAAAAGATTGGATAACTAACATTCCAAATTTGCTTGTTTGTGTACATATACTATCTATTTACGAAGGAAATTCATACTCATAAAAAAAGCCCGCCACATCAGGCGAGCTTCTTCTTTATATGCTATTGCATTTACTTTTCAGCTACCGATGCTTCATATCAGTTTATTGGTTGCCGTATCAGGGAACACAACCGACGGCTTAAATGTTTTCGCCTCCTCAAAATCCATCAAGGCATACGACATAATAATGATGATATCGCCAGGCTGTGCCTTACGGGCAGCAGCTCCGTTCAGACAAACGACTCCCGAACCTCGTTCACCTTTAATGATATACGTTTCAAAACGTTCACCGTTATTATTATTCACAATAGCGACCTTTTCGTTGGCAATCAGGTTAGCTGCATCCAACAAATCCTCGTCGACAGTGATACTCCCGATGTAATTCAGATTGGCTTCCGTTACCGTCACCCGGTGAATCTTTGATTTAACTACTTCTATAAACATACGATCTGATTTATGATTGATGATTTATGAATTATTGAGTTCTACTTGTTTCTCCAACTTGAAACTTTGGTTTCATAGGCATGGAACTTTGGTTTCACTTACGGGAAACAAATCATAATTCATAAATCACAAATCCATATTTAGTACTTAATATTATCTATCAGACGAACCTCTCCGCAATAGACCGTAATACATCCTACCGGATAAGTCGTATCGGACCAGTTCTTGATGGACTCCATCGTATTGCCATCTACAATCTCATAGTATTCCACACGCATAACAGGGTCGGCATTTATCGTGTTGATTACATAGTCGATCACCTCCTGCACGCTCTTTTCGGGTGCAAAGTTAGCACTTTCTTTTAACGTACGAGCTATTAATGGAGCTTTTTGACGTTGTTCAGGTGTCAAGCGCACATTACGGCTACTCAAAGCCAAACCGTCTGCCTCGCGCAAAATCGGACAGTCGTTGATTTTCACCGGTATATCCAATTGCTTCACCATAGCACGGATCACAGCGATCTGCTGGAAATCTTTTTCACCGAAATAGGCGTTATCCGGTTCGACTACATAAAAAAGTTTGCTCACGATCTGAGCGACCCCATTGAAATGTCCGGGACGGCGCGCCCCTTCCATTACGGCCGAAACAGTGCCGAAATCGAATGTGCGGGTATCAGGCTCCGGATACATTTCTTCTGCCGACGGAGCGAATACATAGTCACAACCGGCCGGTTCCAACAGAGTACAGTCTTTATCCAACGTACGAGGATACGTTTCAAGGTCGTGCTTGTCGTTAAACTGGGTCGGATTGACAAAAACACTAACTACACACACGTCATTTTCTTTCACACAACGTTCAACCAGGCTCAAGTGTCCGTCATGCAATGCTCCCATAGTGGGGACAAAGCCAATTTGTTTGTTATTACGCTTTTCTTCAGCGAGATAACTCTTCAATTCTTTAATGCTGTTTACTATTTTCATCCTTTAGATGCTTATTGACGGTGCAAAGCAAATAAATAATTGCGGTAAATGAAAGAAATTTTGTATCTTTGTAGCGTCTTTATAAAACTAGTTTACAGAATGGATGCAAAAAAAATCTTGTTTATAGCTCAAGAAATAACACCCTACCTTCCCGAATCAGAGATTGCAACGATATGCAGAAACCTGCCACAAGGCATACAGGAGCGCGGTCGTGAAATTAGGACTTTCATGCCCAAGTTCGGTAGCATTAACGAACGCCGCAACCAGTTGCACGAAGTAATCCGGCTTTCGGGTATGAATCTCATCATTGATGATACCGATCACCCGCTGATTATAAAGGTAGCATCCATTCAGGCAGCCCGCATGCAGGTATACTTCATTGACAATGAAGATTTCTTCCAAAGAAAGCATACTATCAACGATGATGATGGAAACGAATACGAGGATAACGATGACCGTTCGATCTTCTACGTTCGTGGTGTATTGGAAACAGTGAAAAAGCTCCGTTGGATACCAGACGTCATTCACTGTCATGGTTGGATGTCAGCGCTAACAGCACTGTACATCAAACGTATGTATGCCGACGATCCTTGCCTCAAAGATGCAAAGATCGTATACTCTATTTATAACGATGACTTCAAAACACCGTTCAGAAAAGAATTTGCAAGCAAGTTAAAAATGGATGGAGCCAAGGACAGCGACTTGAAAGGTATTAAAACCGATACAAGCTTTACCGGGCTGACCAAGCTCGCCATCGATTTCGCAGATGGTGTGATACAGGGTAGTGAAACGATCAATCAAGATGTGTTGGATTATATTGCCACTAAAAAGCACACTCCATTCCTGCCTTATCAGTCGTCGGACGTTTATATGGATAAATTCAACGAATTCTACGATGTCATATTAGGCACAAAATAAATTTAGAGAAATGAAAATCAAGCTTTTTATACTTGGCCTGAGTCTCGGGATCTCAATTCTGAGCGGGTGTAATGATGATTTGACGCAGGTAGGAACAGGTATTCAACCGGAGAATGACAGACCACTGGTATATGCGGACACATTTTACATGAAAGCAAAAACATTACAGACTGATTCTGTCTATGCCCGGACAATTTACGGTTCATTAGGGGAAATATACGATCCTTTGTACGGAAACCTGAAGTCTGATTTTATGTGCCAGTTCTACTGTCCGGAAAATTTCCGGTTCAGGTATACACCCTACAACGGCATAATAGATTCGGTCGAATTTAAAATATATTATAGCCGAAGCTGGACAGGTGATTCTCTAACTCCGATGCGTGCACAACTATACGAAGTAACAACTCCGCTAACGAGAGATTTTTATACGAATATCGATCCGGAACAATACTGCAATATGCAGAAATCATTAGGTATGCAGACATATACGGCACGTGATCTAAGTGTTTCGGACTCTCTTTGGAATGATAAAAATTCAAACAACGTACTGACTTATCAACCGAGAATAACCATCCGCATGCCCCAGGAAGTAGGTCAACGTTTCTATGACGCGACAATCAAAACTCCGGAAGTTTTTAATGACCAGAATACGTTCAATCAGTTCTTTCCCGGTATTTATGTCACAAATACATACGGTACAGGAAACATTCTGAATATCGAAAGTTCCCAAATGAACATTTACTATAAGTATACGGTAAAAGGTTCCGCCAACCAAGATTCAATCGTGCAAACTTGGGAGACATTCAGTGCGACATCCGAAGTCATCCAGTTGAACAGATTCGAAAATACAGACATTGATCATTTGCTAGAACCTAACGATAGCATCGCTTATCTGAAAAGTCCGGCAGGCGTATACACCCGGTTGACAATTCCTGCACAAGACATTGCCCCGATTATCAAAGGACGTATTGTCAGCAATGTAGACCTTTCTCTAAAAGCTCTTCCGCAAGAAGACTGGAAATTCGCATTTGAAGCTCCGGCTAACGTGCTGATACTCCCGAAAGATTCAATGGATACATTCTTTAAAAATAATAATGTAGAAAATAACATCACTTCTTACCGGGGATCTTATGTGGCTTCTACCCGGACCTATTCATTCGGAAACATAGCAAAACTGCTAAAAACCCACATAGAAAACTCTCCGGATGAGGATTTGGAAATCAACGTTATCCCCGTACAGCGCAGAGTAGGAACGACAACTAACTACTACGGACAGACAAGCGAATACACTGTCGCTATTGAGAACTATTTGAAACCTTCCGGTGTAAAACTTCGCATCGACAAAGACGCTATGGAAATGCGTATCGTAACAATCGAATATAGATAAACAGATCGACTATTTAATATCTATCAGATATAAAAAAAGAGGCTGTCTCAAAACAAACTAGAGATGGCCTTTTTTTCATTTCAGATTGAAGTTATTTGGATAAGTGCTTGTTGTTCTTGATGTTTCCAAATACAGCTTCCACATCCTGTGGCCGCTGACCGCGGTATTTAAGACCTTCCGGTGACAGGAGCTTTTCACGTTCCCTTTCCTTGATTTTTCTCAGGCGGTGATTCACCTGTACTATCCTTTCTGACTGGCTTCTGTGACACCGGCATCTTAATGGGCCAGCCGTTACAGTTACGTGCCCTGTATCTTGATATAGTCTGCACAAAACCGTTGTCTGTTACCCGCTTTGCATCGGAGAGTCTTTCCATTCTCTGTCCCATCGGACAGTACATGCCGTCGGTTTCTTCATTATAATAAAAGCTGGCAGACAAGAATGGATCGTTTTTGAAGCTTCTTTTCTGTTCCTTATGAAAATAATTGTACTTTATAAAGGTTTCAATGCCATGTTGGAAAGCGTACAGATAATTCTCTTCACTTCCGTATCCGGCATCACAGACAGACACGTCTGGGTATCTGCCGTAAAGTGAATGGAAATCATCCATGTGTAGGGGATAAGTGGAGGTATCACCTGCACACTGGTGGAAGATATAGTTCAGGATGAGAACTCTTCTATGCGACGGCTGGAATAGATATTACGCAAATAAGCATAGACAAGAATCTGAAGCATCATGCGCGGGTGGTACGCAGAACAACCTTTAGGGAAATACTTACGGTAAAGTTCTTCAAGGTTTATCTGTTCAAATACGGTGAACAACCCGGACCAGATCGTTCTGGGGGATAAAATCGCCTAAACATGGAGGTAAAAGCAGATTATCGTTGGATGTGTAACCTTTAAACATTATCTTTGAGATATCTAAATATGTTGTTCCCTAAGATACAAAAAATTAGAGACACGGGCAAGTTCTGGCTGAGCGAAGTTAGGGCTTGCCACATTTTTGGGCAGGCACAAAAAAGGCCGTCTCAAAGTTCATTTTGAGACAGCCCCGTTTTCATTTATTACTTTACCTCTACTCAGCAGCCGCTTTTTTCGCTGCTTTTTTCTTATACTTGTCAAGTTCTTTCTGTAACTTTTCAATCTCCTCACCTTGGTTCTTAATCGTTGTAAGAAGCGAATTCAATTCTTCGTTCTCTATCTCGACAGGATATAAGGCATCTACACGACTGATAAAATCACCTAATATATTCATATAATTGGTAAATGCATCATACGGAGAATCATAAATACCACGATTGAGCCAAATCCCGGTTTTCTTGGTCGTCATAAAACGGAAATTATTGCTTGCCTGCAAATAGTCCCAATCCTGCTTGATACGACGATCATCACATAAATGAACACGACCAGCCACACTATACAACTTATTAAACGCCTCACGCTGCATCACGTTACCCAACCAACAACTTGTATCTCTTTCTTCATCAGCCCATGACATCGGATAAGGAACATCAACCTGATCAACAGACTTGAACTTTGTCACGATTTCAAATGGGGTCGAGAATGAAATACCTTTTTCTTTCGCACAAGCCGGCAAAGCCTTGATGAATTGCAGAATATTTGAAGATAACGGCTGTGCTATGCCCAAAGCAGAAAGCTCCATAAAAATATTGATAACCTGTTCTTCTTCCGGCAAACCTGCAATCCAACCGATATATTTATCTGCGAATAACGGATATTCGCTCCAATCCGAATTTGAAAAACGCAGACTAATATCGTCTGACAATTTGAAATCACGAAGCAAAATCTTCAAATTAGGATTATAGGCACAATGATACACATAATGCGGGCTCTTCCATCCCAGCACATGTTTGGCTCCTTCGGTCAAAATCCCTTTAAATCCCATACTTGCGACAACCGATCCGATCTCATTCGAATAAATCAAGCTGGAATTACGGAAAACCTTGGGAGTTTGTCCAAAAACTTGTTTGATCTTCGCACTCATTCTGGAAACTTCTTCCCGGAAACATTCTTCATTAGCCAAAGAAGAAAGCCCATGAGAATAAGGTTCGCATAAAAATTCACAACAGCCCGTATCATTCAATTGATGCAACAAGTCAATCACGGCAGGAGAATAGATCTCCAACTGTTCCAAAGCCACACCCGAAATAGAAAAAGCGACTTTAAAAGCTCCTCCGTTGCTCTTTGCCATTTCAAGCAAAGCTGTCAATGCCGGAATATAAGAACGCTCTGCAATCTCCGTGATACTGCGTTCATTTTCATAATCATCATAATAGTAATGATCCGTACCGATATCGAAGCAACGATAGCGTTTCAAATGTATAATTTGATGTATTTCAAAATAAAGACAGATTGTTTTCATATCTAATTGTTGTTTGATTATTTACCGTAATTCTTTAAGACATTCTCATAAAGAGCGCGAATCCGCAAGCCGACTTTTTCCCATGTGATACCATCGACCTCTTTCTTCCCTTCCACCTGAAGATATTCGAACAAAGAGGGATTCGTACAGATCGAATAGATAGCGTCAGCCATTGCATAAATATCCCAATAGTCCGTCTTAATCACTTTGTCGAGAATCTCTCCACAACCGGACTGTTTGGAAATAATGGAAGGTGTTCCGCACTGCATGGCTTCCAACGGGGCTATCCCGAACGGTTCGGAAACAGAAGGCATCACAAAGACGTCACTGTTCTTGTAAGCTTCATATACCTGCCTTCCACGTTGAAACCCGGGAAAATGGAAACGGTCGGCAATTCCACGCTCGGCGGCCAGATTAATCATAGCGTCCAGCATATCACCCGACCCCGCCATAATGAAGCGGATATTACGCGTACGTTTCAAAACAAGCGCTGCTGCCTCGACAAAATATTCCGGTCCTTTTTGCATCGTGATACGTCCCAGAAAAGTCACGACCTTCTCCTTTTTATGCTCCGGACGAGGAATGTCCAAAAGTTCTTGCGACAATGGATAAACCGCATTATGCATGGCAAAACATTTCCGCGGATCCTGATGATACTCTCGGATAACCGTCTGTCGTGTCAATTCAGATACGCACATAATACAATCCGCATAATCCATACCGTTCTTTTCCGTTGCATATACAGTCGGATTAACCTTTCCGCGTGAACGGTCGAAATCAGTTGCATGAACATGAATGCAAAGAGGTTTTCCACTCACCATCTTTGCATGCACACCAGCCGGATATGTCAACCAATCGTGGGCATGAATAATATCAAATTGCTGCTGGCGAGCAACGACACCCGCTATAATCGAAAAATTATTGATCTCGTCATGCAGGTTAGCAGGATACCCACCGGCAAACTCCATACAGCCCAAATCATTTACATTCAGATATGAGAAATCAGCATAGATATGGTCACGGAAAGCATAATATTGCTCCGGCGTCATAAAATTGGGAAGCCTGGACTTCAAATAATCATAATCGACATCCCTCCATACGACAGGTACTTGGTTCATACCTATAATATTCAGGAAACCTTCTTCTTCACCGGTAGGCTTCGGCAAACAAAAAGTTGTCTCCACATCATTCTGCAGACTCAGACCTTTAGTAATACCATAGGATGCAACCGCAAGACCACCGTATATTTTGGGAGGAAATTCCCATCCAAACATTAACACTTTCATACAGGCTCCTCCTTTCAATAGTTATATTTGCTCAATAAGTATAATATTCTCAATATTTCTGCGACATTCATTGCGAACGATATAGCCCCACGCCCCTTGAACGGAGGATTACCATCAAACAATTCTGAAATGGATCCGATACAATGGGACGACATTTCATCTTCATAGCCGATCAGATAGCGTTCGATGAACCCTATACCGCTCATCTTATAGATACGAAGATATGCCTCAAAATAGAAACCTGCTAGCCAAGGCCAGGCCGTTCCTTGATGATAAGCATAATCACGCTGGATCTGGGGACCTACATAATTAGGATTATAACCACCGCTTTTCGGACTTAAAGAACGGAGTCCTTTAGGAGTAAGCAACTCTTTCGTCACAATATCGAGCACACCTTTTTTCTGGCTGGAATTCAAAGGCGAATAATCAAATGCCACGGCAAATATCATATTCGGACGCACGCTCCACTCCATCATGTTACCATCAACGTAATCGAGCAAATAGCCATACTCGTTCAAGAACACATTGACAAACGACTTCCCGCTTTTCTCAGCCAAAGCCCCCAAAGATTCAGTCAAAGCATTATTTCCGACCTCACCCGACAATTCTCTCACAAACCGCAAGGCGTTATACCACAATGTATTGACTTCAACTATATATCCAGTACGCGGAATAACGGGATGTCCGTTAACTGTCGAGTTCATCCATGTAACAGCCTTATTCGTTCCATACGTATAAAGCAATCCATTATCATGCAGAACCAGATTCGGATGTTTATCCTGGCAGAGGAACTTCATGATATCTTCCAACAATAAACCATATTTCTCGCGGCATGCTTCACGTGAAACCATTTTAGCATATTGTTGAATACACCAAACAGCCCAAAGCAAGATATCGGGATGCTCCATTTCATAAATTTTGATCCGGCTCGGTTCATTTCGGATAAAATTATAAATCGCCTTACGGGCCGTTTCCATTACCATTTCAAACTTGGAGACCTCATCGATAGCCAAAGTCAACCCTGGCAAAGAAATAAACAAATCGCGTGCCCTACATTTGAACCACGGATAACCGGCCAAAATATAAAATTCGTTTTCCTGCTTATTCAGGAACTGATGTGCGGCATTGACCAGACAATGCTGGAAAGTATCGCGAGGTGTACGTTCTTCAACCTCGTCCTCAAATGTCTTTTTCAACGAACGAGTTCCTATTTCAGAAACCCCACCGGAAAAGACGATGCTTTCACCTTTTTTTATCTCGACTTCAAAATATCCGGGAACATACAAATCCTCGTTAAAATCATAGCCCCTCTCCTGCTCTTTCGGATATTCGATACCTCGATACCAATCAGGCTGGTAATGAAATTCATTCTTTTTGTTCAGTTGCATATACAATTCGGGATAGCCCGGATACATGCAAGTTTTGATACCATTCGACACAACCTGATATTCGCGATTGGCCTGAGCATTCTCGTGTGTATATTCGCGTACACTGCGAAACGCCAAAAACGGACGTAAACGCAATGTTGTTGCCGAGTGGGCATCCAGCAACGTATAACGAATCAAGATCCGATTCTCATGATGGACAAACAACTTCTCTTTTTTTAGAATAACACCTCCTACACGATAGATCGTCGTAGGAACTTTCTCACACTCGAACTCACGAATGTACTTATGACCTTTCGGACTGTAATTATCCCCCTGATACTTATGAAGCCCCAAGTTAAATTCAGCACCATGCTGTATGACAGTTTCATCCAATGACGACAACAATACATGATTCTCATCATCCAGTTCCGGAACCGGAATCACAAGTAATCCGTGATATTTTCTTGTGTTGCAATCAACGATAGTTGTACAATGGTAGGCTCCCGAACGATTCGTACGAAGAATTTCTCTTGGCAGCGCTTCTTCCAGGTTCGTCATAAGAGTCTTGTCAAATTTAAGATAACTCATATTTTTAATTTGGTTTTAAGTTTATGCTTTAACGTGATAACATATAAATTACTTTTGTATCTTGACCAAAAGTATCACTTAAAAAATAAAAAAACAAATTCACTTTCATATTTATTTAGAAATTTCATTTTTTACGATTTAAAAACAGTTTGATTGATAATCTGTTACAAATATGCCAAAGTGGATATATGTGTTGTCAAACACATACCAAGCTGTTAAAAACTTTCAATTCCGATTGTTTGACATCGCCCGAAAATCAATGCATTTTTATTTGCCGATTATTCCGTACCTTTGTTATATAATAAATCAACACTAAAGGACATGAAGCAAAATAGCGAAAACCCCTTTTTCGGGACTTATCGGACTCCATTCGAAACTCCCCCGTTCGACCGGATCGAAACAGAACATTACGAACCTGCTTTCGACGAAGGAATCCAGCAATTGGACGAGGAAGTCCAGGCCATTGCCAACAATACGGAACTTCCAACATTCGAAAATACAATCGTAGCGCTCGAACGTAGCGGTAAGCTACTGGATAAAGTCAGCTCGACCTTCTTCAACGTATTGAACGCAGAAGCAGACGACGAGATGATGAATATCTCACAACGAGTATCACCCAAATTGTCGGAAAGTTCCAATAATATTTATTTGAACGAAAAACTGTTCGCACGGGTAAAAAGTGTCTACGAACAAATAGAAAAGCTACGCCTCCCGACGGAAGACACACGCTTGCTGGAAAAGACATTCGAAGCTTTCTGTGTACGTGGCGCCGCACTCGGACCCGAAGAAAAAGAAAAATATCGCAAACTCAGTTCCGAGTTAAGCCTTCTTTCCCTCACGTTCGATCAGAACGCATTGAAGGATAAGAACCGCTACGAACTGTTGCTGACAAAAGAAGACGAGCTGAAAGGACTACCGGAAAGCATACGCGAAGCCGCCGCGCTCAGGGCTAAAGAAAAAGGAAAAACCGGATGGCTATTCAATCTCTCGGCCCCAAGCTACGTGCCCTTCATGCGTTACTCAGCTCTGCGCGGGTTGCGGGAAAAGATGTACCGGGAATACATGAGCGTGGGCAACAAAGGGGATGAATACGACAATAAGGAAATCATACGGAAAATCGTCAACATCCGCCTGGAAATCGCCAAGCTGATGGGACATGCCGACTATGCCGACTACAAATTGAAACATACGATGGCTAAAACTCCCGCACGCGTCTATAAATTGCTGAACGAGCTACTGGAGGCATACAAGCCGGTTGCGCGAAGCGAATACGAGGCCGTGCAAGGATTCGCTTCGGTAACGGAAAAAGAAAACATAACCATCATGCCCTGGGATTGGAGTTATTATTCCGAAAAGCTGAAAGATACCCGTTTCAACGTGAACGATGAAATGACGCGTCCCTATTTCGAACTGAACCATGTAAAGAAAGGCGTGTTCGGCCTGGCCACGCAATTATACGGCATCACTTTTAAAGAAAACAAAGAGATTCCGGTTTATCATCCCGAAGTAGAGGCATACGAAGTCTACGATGCCGACGGGAAGTTTCTTTCCATATTATATACAGACTTCCATCCGCGCGACGGAAAACAGTCGGGAGCCTGGATGAACAATATAAAGGAACAATACCGGGATCGAGACGGCGAAGACAGCCGGCCGCAAATCATTATCGTGATGAACTTCACGCGTCCGACCGAGACGAAGCCTTCTTTATTGACTTTCGACGAAGTCAACACACTGTTACATGAATTCGGACATGCCCTGCACGGCATGTTTGCAGAAGGATCATACGCGAGCCTTTCCGGTACGAACGTCTATCGCGACTTTGTGGAACTTCCTTCCCAACTGATGGAAAACTGGCTGACAGAGAAAGAGTTTCTGGATCAGATCGCCATCCACTACCAAACCGGAGAAAAAATCCCGCAAGAATTAGTACAAAAACTGATAGACGCCGCTAATTTCAACGTAGGATACGCCTGCTGCCGTCAACTGAGCTTCGGTTTTCTGGATATGGCCTGGCATACCCGGACAGAGCCGTTCGGCGGGGATGTAATCGCTTTCGAGAAGGAGGCCTGGAAGCAGACCGTGATCGTCCCGGAAGTTACCGGAACCTTGATGAGCAGCAGTTTCGGGCACATTTTCTCTGGGGGATATTCAGCCGGCTATTACGGCTATAAATGGGCGGAAGTCTTGGATGCCGATGCTTTCTCGGTCTTCAAAGAGACGGGAATCTTCAACCGGGAGACAGCCCGTTCTTTTCGTGAAAACATCCTCTCGAAAGGCGGCACCGAAGATCCGGATATCCTGTACAGACGTTTCCGGGGAAAAGATGCAGAAATCGGCGCCCTGTTGAAAAGGAACGGGATAATACGCTGATGACAAAACAAGATGCAAAAATATGGGTAAATGCGTCAAGACGGCCTTGACACATTTACCCTCTCATGAAAGTGATCCTTTCTTCCTAATCGGTTCTTAGTATATTCCTCAATGTCAAACAAAAATTTGTCCAGTCGGCAGAAGTACCATTCCCGGTATAAGTCTCATAATACAAACCTAAATTATCATTTAAAACAGCCCCGATGCAATCGCCAACATCTTTTAATCGTTTTTCATCCATGTACAAAAAGATTTCCCTCGGAACCCATATTTGATATGACAACAGTTTCAATTCCTTATCAAAGTAAAATCTATAGATAAAAATATGCCGCTCCAGCCAGGCTTTTCAACTACAAATCCTGGTACACCCACGAGTTTAGGAGGATTCGGTGTTTCCAACAAGACGCTTTCGCCATTCAAATCTCCATATATTTTAAAGAATTTAAATTCAGGTATTTCTTGAGCGAATGTCACACTCCCCCAAACAAATAGTACCAACAGAAATAATATCTTTTTCATACACCCCGGTTTTATTTAAAATCTATCGTACGAAAAATACGCAGTGACAAATAAAAGCGCAATCAACCAAATGAAGGCGACTTATCCCAATCTATATGATAATACGAACTCAAATTATCGTCTAAGACCTTCGCTACAATCTCACCGATTTTCCTTAACCGGTTTTCATCCATCAATAAAAAAATGTCTGAAAACACTAAAATTCTATACGATATCACTTTCATATCCTTATCAAAATAAAAACTCTAAAGAGGAGGATCATCCTTCAACCTTTTTTATCTGGATACCAATCATTTTTTTGACAATAATCCGATAATGAAGAACGGATTTTATCAAATAAAATATCACAATTATAATTTTCTACATAGTAACCAGATGAACCTACCAATTCCGGAAAATCAGGCGGAACTAATCGCAGCATATTGTCATTGGTAGTTTTCTCCACTTCAAAATACTTCATTCCCTGGGCGGACAGCATTCCAAATCCCAAGAAGTATACAAATAGTAATAATAATACTTTTTTCATATCAATAGAGCCTGTTTAAATTTTGCATTTGTTGGTTGTGAGAGTTGTATTGAGGATGTTTTTCTGTAGGAGATACCGTCTTTTTTGTTGAAACACGTGACTTATTTTGCTTCAAACAGGCAGAAAAAGTGCCGAAGATTCCCGTTTACAGGCTTTTTACACCCGGATGTG
>JABLTR010104523.1_pt1 | contig 26692 bp, 22 predicted proteins | sample 7160071 | NCBI WGS metagenome assembly JABLTR01 (sample SAMN14651230, study PRJNA627086) | human gut metagenome | isolation source: feces | host: Homo sapiens | reverse complement strand
TGGACCAGCAGGTGAACCCGGGCCGACCGGCCCCACAGGCGCCATCGGAGCTACGGGCCCGACCGGTCCAGCCGGAGCTGCCGGGAATACCGGGCCGACAGGGAGCACCGGACCGACCGGACCTGCCGGGGCAACTCCAGACGACATCTTTGCTTCATTCATCAATGTACAATCCATTCTAACCAGAGGTTCACTTATTTCCCTATTTCCGGATATCACCGACCCGACCGGCACCATTACTTCTCCAGACCTGGAACACATCTCTCTCTCGCCCGGCTATTACCTGATCTCCTACAAGGTCTCAGCCATTTTTCGGACCCCAAACTACATGCAGGTTACCCCCATCTATAATGGGGCCTCCCACCTGGAGACGGGCATTTATTTCGCCACCAGCTCCAATGGATCCAGTGCCTCAGGAGCCGCTTTTTTGATCCTGCGGGCGCCTGCCGCCACAGAGTTCTCCCTCTCCTACTCCGGCTCTTCTGACGCAACAGACGGCGAAATCAACCTGACCATCCTAAAGCTGCGCAGGGCTTTGTAAGCGCGTATTTCTCCTCAGCAGAAATAACTGTTAAAAGTACAAAAAAGCACCGGGAAACAGTCTCTTTAACTGTTTCCCGGTGCTTTTGGTGGAGATAAGCGGGATCGAACCGCTGACCTCTTGAATGCCATTCAAGCGCTCTCCCAGCTGAGCTATACCCCCATATTTTTCCGGTCGGAATCGGTCTGAATTCGCGTTGTTCCGTACCGAACGATGATTATTATAGCAGTGTCATACCGCTTTGTCAACACTTATTTTCGATTTTTTTATTTTTCTAATTTCTATTATTTCTCGCCTCTGAACATCGGCTGCTCTCCTTCTGCCAAAGGGCATGCCGCAACGCAGAAAGAGACCGGAGCAGCCTCTCCCCCGTCGCGGAACAGCATAGTTCTGCTGGTCCGCAACAGGCAAAAAGCTAACCGCCAGTCTCTCTCCGCGCTAGGGTTGGAAAGAAGGAAAAACTAGACTGTCTGTGTGAGAGGCCCTGCGCAAACAGACATCACACAGTCATTGGATTAGAAAGCGGTAGACGGTACACGTCTCCGTGCGCTCCCCCGCCCGCAGGATGGGCGAGGGCTGTTCGGGGTGGTGGATGGCGTCAGGATAGTATTGGACTCAAAGCAATAGCCGCCCCGGCGGCCGTAACGCACGCCCCCTTTGCCCGCAATATCGGGGTCCATATAATTTCCGGTGTAAAATTGAATGCCGGGCAAAGTGGTCCACACCTCCATCTTCCGCCCCGAGACAGGCGAATAGGCCGCCGCGCTCAGGGAGAGCGCACCGGTTGGGTGATCCAGCACCCAGTTGTGGTCATACCCTCCGGCCATGGTCAGCTGGTCAAAGGACGCAGCGATATCCTGTGCGATGGGCTTGAAGCGGGTGAAATCCATAGGCGTCCCCTGCACCGGCGCCAGCTCCCCGGTGGGGATGCTGTACTGATCTGTGGGAGAGTACTGTTTGGCGTCGATCCAGACCTCCTGTTCCATGGCGGACTGGGCGCCGTGGCCGTCCAGGTTGAAATAGGCGTGGTTGGTCAGATTGCAGATGGTGTCCGCGTCAGATTCCACCTGATAGCGGATCACCAGAGCATTGTCTTCCCGCAGGGCATAAGTCACACGGATCTCCGCATTGCCAGGGTAACCCTGATCCCCGTCCGGGCTGGACAGACTGAATTGCAGCCCCTCCGCGCCCTCCAAGGCAACTTGCTCTGCCCGCCATTTTCTGCGGCCATACAGCTCAGGGCCGCTGTGGAGGTTATCCCGCAGGCCGGAGTTGACCGCCAGATGGTAGGTCACGCCGTTCAGCTCCAGGGAGGCGCCGCCGATCCGGTTGGCGTTGCGGCCCACCAGGGCGCCGAAATTATAGGTATCCGCCAGATAGGCCTCCACCGTGTCATAGCCCAATACCACGTCCGCTGTCCGGCCCTCCCGGTCTGGCACCAGCATCTGGCGCCAGATCCCGCCCAGGTCCAGGAAGGTGGCGGTGAGGCCGTTTTGGTTGGTCAGGATATACTCGGTGACCTGCTCCCCGTCGGGCATGTGGCCGAAGGGCCTTGTCTGAATACTCATAGGAATCCCTCTCGTTTCATGCAGCTCAATGCTCAATGCTCAGTCCGCCAGACGGCGCTCCAGGGCCTCCACCAGCTCCTGCTGTTTGGGCAGTCTGTCCCGCTTGGAGTGGACAGCGCAATAGGCGGCGTACAGCGGCCGCAGCGCCTCCTGGGAGGCATGGGGCAGCAGCGGGACAACCAGGGTCTGGGCGGCGGAGAGCCAGCCGTACCGGGTCAGATCCTTGCCCCGGGGCCGCTCCTCCAGCAGCAGCTGAACTGCGGCGTCCGCCACAGTCTGGTCCGGCGCAGCTTTCAGTGCCTGGGCCAGGGCCGCCACGCGCTCCGCCACCCCGTCATAGAATTTCTGATGGATGCCGGAGGTCTTGATGGGGTTGGTGCCCAGCACGGAGCGGACGGCGTGGAGAAAACCGGTCTTCTTCCGGACCAGCGCCTCGCTGTCCTCCAGATAGCGGCGGTAGCACTCCTCCAACGCGGCCAGGAGTTGAGGCGCCGCAGGGGCGGCGGAGATCTTTACTTCAACCTCCGCCGCGCCGGCGGGGCTGCCCTGTTGCCCCTCCATCAGCGCTGCCCGTAGTAGGCGCCCGCGCCGTGCTTGCGGTAGTAGTGCTTGTCCTGGAGCTCCTGGGGGGCGGGCTGGACCTGGGGATTGATGACCTCGCAGCGGTAGGCCATCTTGGCCACCTCTTCCAGCACCACCGCGTTGTGCACCGCCTCATGGGCGTTCTTGCCCCAGGTGAAGGGGCCGTGGTTCTTGCACAGCACCGCCGGTACCGCCGCCGGGTCCTTGCCCAGCCTGGCAAATTCAGCGGCAATCAGCACACCGGTGTTCTTCTCATAGCCCGCCTCGATCTCCTCCCGGGTCAGGTTGCGCACGCAGGGCACCTCCCCGTAGATGTAGTCGGCGTGGGTGGTGCCGTAGCAGGGGATGCTCCGCCCCGCCTGGGCCCAGCTGGCGGCGTAGGAGGAGTGGGTGTGCACCACCCCGCCGATCTGGGCGAAGGCTTTATAGAGCTCCACATGGGTGGGGGTGTCCGAAGAGGGGTTGTACTTGCCCTCCACCTTGTTGCCCTCCAGGTCCACCAGCACCATGTCCTCGGGCTTCAGCTTGTCGTAGTCCACTCCGCTGGGCTTGATGGCGAAGATCCCGGTCTCCCGGTCGATCTCGCTGGCGTTGCCCCAGGTAAAGGTCACCAGGCCGTATTTCGGCAGCAGCATGTTGGCCTCGTAGACCCGCTGCTTCAGTTCTTCTAACATACCGGTCTCCCCCTGTTCAGATGCTCTTGAGCTTCCAGGCCACGTCGTTGAAGAACAGCTCCTTCTTGATGCCCTCGGCGGTGCTGTCAGCGGTGATGTGGACGCACTCGATCTGCATCATCTCGGCCCAATCCATCATCATCTGGGCGGTCACCGCGGTGGTCAGCACGCTGTGGTGGGCGCCGCCGCACTCGATCCAGCACTTCAGGCCGGTGAGCAGGTTGGGCTGGGCCTTCCACATCACCCGGGCCACGGGCAGATTGGGCATCTCATAGATGGGCTTGATGCACTCAATGTCCTGGATGATCAGCCGCATCCGGCCGCCCACGTCGATCAGGGTGGTCACAATGCCCTTGCCGGGCTTGCCCTCAAAGACCAGCCGGGCCGGGTCCTCCCGGTTGCCGATGCCCAGGGGGTGGACCTCGATGCGGGGCTTGGCCGCCGCCACGGAGGGGCAGACCTCCAGCATATGGGCCCCCAGGGAGACCTCCTTGCCGGGCTCCAGGTCATAGGTGTAGTCCTCCATAAAGGCCACGCCCTGGTCCTCCATGCCCTCGGCCATGGCCTTCATGATGGCGGTCATGGCGGCCACCTTCCAGTCGCCCTCGCCGCCGTAGCCGTAGCCGTCGGCCATCATGTTCTGGGAGGCGATGCCGGGGAGCTGGCGCATGCCGTAGAGATCCTGGAAGTTGTTGATGAAGGCCTTGGCCCCCTCCCGGTCCAGGATCTTCCGCATGGCCACTTCCTCCCGGGCCTGATAGCGGATGGCCTCCAGGTTGTCGGTGGCCAGCTCATAGCGCTCCAGGTACTCGTCGTACTTGGCCTGCACCTCTTCCTCGGCGCAGCTGTCCATGACCTCCACCAGGTGGCCCACCGGCCAGTAGTCCACCTGCCAGCCCAGCTTGATCTCGGCCTCCACCTTGTCGCCCTCAGTGACGGCCACGTCCCGCATGTTGTCGCCGAAGCGCACCACCACCAGCTTCTGGGAGAAGGCGTAGCCCACGGCGGCGCGCATCCAGTCGCCCAGCTCCCGCTGGACCGGCTCGTCCTGCCAGTAACCCGCCACGATCTTCCGGGGCAGCCGCATCCGGGCCCCGATGAACCCGTGCTCCCGGTCGCCGTGGGCGGCCTGGTTCAGGTTCATGAAGTCCATATCGATCTCTTCGTTGGGGATATTCCGGTTGTACTGGGTGGCGAAGTGGCAGTAGGGCTTCTGCAGCAGGTTGAAGCCGTGGATCCACATCTTGGAGGGGGAGAAGGTGTGGCACCAAGTCACCACGCCGGCGCAGCGGTCGTCGCTGTTGGCCTGGCGCATCACCTCGGTGATGCCGCTGCTGGTGACGCCGGTCCCCTTGAAGACCAGGGGGCAGGGCAGCCGGCCGGCGGCGTTCATCTTCTCGCACATCTCTTTGGCCCGGGCTTCCACCGTCTCCAGGACCTCGTCGCCGTACAGGAACTGGGAACCCACGACGAACCAGAATTCATAATCTCGCATGGACATGATCGTATATCCTCCTTTTACTCAGTCATTTACAAAGATACGATCTCACTCAACGTTTGGAAACACTGCCGAGGCGGCCTGCTCCACCTGAAGCCCGGCCTGGAACCGCTCCAGGAAGGCGTCAAAGCCGGCTGCATCCGCCCCGTCGGGCTCCAGACAGGTGCCGGAGGTGTCGGCAAACACCGCCCGGGCCAACCAGTCCTCCAGGGTCTCCCCCGCCTGTTTCTCTACCAGATAGGCTGCCAGCAGCGCCATGCCCCAGGGTCCGCCCTCGCCGGCGGTGGACATGACATAGACCGGGGCGTGGATGGCGGCGGCCAGCAGGGCCTGGCCCACACCGGGGGTCTTGAAGTAGCCGCCGTGGCCGTACATGGCGTCAATCTTCACATTCTCCCGGGCCAGGATGTCCAGCCCGGCTTTCAGGGCGGCCAGGGCGGCCTGGAGGTGGGTGCGCATGAAGTTGGCCAGGGTGAAATGGGCGTCAGGACGGCGGACAAACAGAGGTCTCCCCTCTTCCACCCCCACCACCGGCTCACCGGAGTAGAAATTATAGGACATCAGGCCGCCGCAGTCGGGCTCGCCCTCCATGGCCTTCTGGAACAGCTTGGTGTACAGCTCGTTGGCGGACACCTCCAGGCCGAACAGCTCCCCGAACTCCCGCAGCAGCCCCACCCAGGCGTTGATATCCGAGGTACAGTTGTTGCAGTGAACCATGGCCACCGCCCGGCCGGTGGGGGTGGTCACCAGGTCGATCTCAGGATAGACCCGGCTCAAGGGCTTTTCCAGCACCACCATGGCAAACACCGAGGTGCCCGCCGAGGTGTTGCCCGTCCGGGGGGCCACCGAGTTAGTGGCGCACATTCCGGTGCCCGCGTCCCCCTCCGGAGGCGCCACCGGGATGCCGGGCTGGAGCGTGCCGGTGGGATCCAGCAGCCGGGCGCCCTCGGCTGTCAGACAGCCCGCGTCCTCCCCGGCGCAGAGCACCTGGGGCAGGATGTCCTCCAGGCGCCAGGAGAAGCCCCGGGGGGCGATGCGCCCGTCGTATTTGGCCACCATATCCGCGTCAAACCGGCAGGTACTGCTGTCCACCGGGAACATGCCCGAGGCCTCCCCCACCCCCAGCACCTTTCGGCCGGTGAGCTTCCAGTGGACGTAACCGGCCAGGGTGGTCAGGTAGGCGATGTCCTTGACGTGGCTCTCCTCGTTCAGGATGGCCTGGTCCAGATGGGCAATGGACCAGCGCTGGGGGATGTTGAAACCGAACAGCTCGGTCAGCTCCTGGGCGGCCTGGCCGGTGATGGTATTGCGCCAGGTCCGGAAAGGAGTCAACAGCGCTCCGTCCTTGTCAAAGGGCAGATAGCCATGCATCATGGCGGAAAAGCCCAAAGCCCCCACTCCGGTCAGCGGCGTACCAGACCGCTCCAGCACCTCCGCCGCCAGTTTGGCATAGGCGTCCTGAAGCCCGGCCCAGACATCCTCCAGGCTGTAGGTCCAGACACCGTTTTCCAGCCGGTTCTCCCAGCCGTGGCTGCCCGAGGCGATGGGGCTGTGGTCCGGTCCAATCAGCACCGCCTTGATATTGGTGGAGCCGAGCTCGATGCCAAGGGCCGTCCTGCGGGACTGGATAACGGCCGGATCAATACGCTCACTCATAGCATCTCTCTTCCTTTCGCGCAAGGGATCCCCGCCCCGGCTCTGGTGAGCCGGGGCGACAGAATCCCAGGGAATGACGTTTACTTCTTTCTGGCCTTGATCAGGGCAAACACGGACTGCAGCACAATGAAGAAGCAAAGCAGCGCCGCGGTGAGGATGTTGGGCCAGGAGCTGGCCAGTCTGCCGTTGGTCTGGACGATGCTGGAGATGGTGCCGTTGATGAGCACGCCGAAGAAGGAGCCGATCACGTTGCCCACACCGCCGGTCAACAGGGTGCCGCCGATGACGGAGGAGGCGATGGCGTCCATTTCCAGGCCGGTGGCCTGCTGGACGCTGCCGGACATGGTGTTCAGGCAGTAGCAGATGCCGCCGATGGAGCACAGGAAGGAGGAGAGCACATAGGCCTTCATCTTGGTCTTTTTGACGTTCAGGCCCATCATGGCGGCGGACTGTTCGCTGCCGCCCACCGCGTACAGACTGCGGCCGAACTTAGTGTAGCGCAGCATCAGGAAAATTGCAATCACGACGATCAGTGCCACTATGACACCAACGCGGACATAGGGGACCTGGACCACGCCTTTGTTATTGGTATATCCCAGGAAGGCGGGCAGATTGATCCTGGCGTTGGCCCAGCTGTAGAACATGGAGCTGTCCGCCTCGGTGATGGATACCTGCTCGGTGCAAATTACCGCAGTCATACCCCGGGCAAAGAACATGCCCGCCATGGAGATAATAAAGGGCTGAATCTCCAGATATCCCACCAGGAACCCCTGGACCAGGCCGAATGCCACGCCAATCACCAGCACCAGCAGACACATCACGACGGCGTTCATCCCCCACTGGCTCATACCCACCGAGAGCAGCATGCAGTCCATGGCAATCAGGGAACCCACAGAGATATCAATACCGCCGGTGAGCATGACGCAGGTCATGCCGCAGGCCACGCAGATCAGGCCCGCATTGTTGATCAGGATATTCAGGAAGGTCTGGACATGGGTAAAGCCCCTGCCGGCATAGGCCACGCAGCCCGCTGCGTACAGCACCACAAATAAAATGATTGTAATGACCAGCAGCAGCGTGTTGCTGTTCATCTGTTTGCGCTGTAAGGTTTTCATACCCCGACAGCCTCCTTTCCGGTGCGCTCCAATCGCTTTGCGCGGTGTTTCTGGAACCATGCCTGGACAGGCGGCGCCTGGATGGCCACGATAATGATGATGACGATGGCCTTAAACACAGGGGCCTGAGCTGTGGACACGCCCATGGCGTACATGGTGGTGGTGATCGCCTGAATGGTATAGGCGCCGATGATGGAGCCCAACAGGTTAAACTTACCTCCGCCCAGGCTGTTGCCGCCCAGGGCCACCGCCAGAATGGCGTCCATCTCAAAGTTCAGGCCGATGTTGTTGGAATCGGCGCTGGTGATCCGGGAAGAGGCGATGATACCGGCAATGCCGGCGCACAGGCCGCAGATCACATAGCACAGGAATATAATGCGGCGGCTGTTCAGGCCGGCAATGCGGCTGGCCTTTTTGTTGATGCCGACGGACTGGATATACATACCCAGCGCGGTCTTTTTGAGCACAATGTATGTCACCACCACACAGACGGCGGCAATGATGATCGGGGTGGGAATCGGGCCGATGCTGCCGGAACCCAGCATGCCATAGGCGTCGGTGCGGATGTAGACGATCATGTTGTTGCACAGCAGCAGACCGATGGCCCGGGCCGCGGAGTACAAAATCAGCGTCGCCACCATGGGCTGAATGTTCAGATAGGCCACAAGGCCGCCGTTAAAGGCGCCGCACAGGCAGCCCATCAAAATACCGGCAATGATGCCCAACAGCAGAGGACAGGCAAAGTCGGCGGCGGAGGCCACGCTGGTCACGCCGAAGCCGGACACCAGCATGCAGCAGAACGAGGCGCACAGGCTCATCACAGAGCCCACCGAGATGTCGGTGCCCGCCGAAGAGGAGACCACCAACGTCATGCCGATGGCCAGGATAGCCACCTCACTGCCCCGGTTGAGCACGGTAATCAGACGGCCGTACAGCACACCGTTCTGAATGGAGATGGTAAAGAAATCATAAAACGCATTGCCCTGGATAATATCATAGACCACGTTAATGGCCAGCACCAAAAGCATGCAGAAGATGGGCAAAAACAGCCGCATGCTTGTCAGCTTTTTCAGTTTACTCATGATTTGCACCTCCAGCGATGGCAGCCATGACCCGCGCCTGGGTCAGCTCGCCATCCAGCTCGCCCACCTTTTCCCCGTCGCGGAGCACCGCCATTCGGTTGCAGGTGCGCAGCATCTCCTCAATTTCCGAGGAGATAAACAGAATACTCTTTCCCTCTTCCGACAGCTGGATAATGAGTTTCTGAATCTCTGTCTTGGTGCCGATATCAATGCCCCGGGTGGGCTCGTCCAGGATCAGGAAGTCCGGGTCGGTGGCCAGCCAGCGGGCCAAAATGGCTTTCTGCTGGTTGCCGCCGGAGAGCTGTTTGATGGGTGTCTCCTTGCTGGCTGTTTTAATCTGAAGCAGATCAATATACCGGTCGGCAATCTCCTCCTGCTTGGCCCGGGACAGGGGCCGCAGCATGCCCCGCTTGGCCTGGAGCGCCAGAATGATATTTTCCCGCACCGAGAGGTCACCAATGATGCCCTCCGCCTTCCGGTCATCGGGCAGCAGGCCCATACCCAGGTTCATAGAGTCAATGGGTGCCTTGATCTTGACCTCTTTTCCGTCCACCTTCAACGTGCCGGTCTGGGTCCGATCTGCGCCGTAAATGGCCCGGGCCAGCTCACTGCGGCCGGAGCCCAGCAGGCCCGTCAGGCCCACCACTTCGCCCTTGTGAATTTCCAGGTCAAAGGGTTTAATGGTGCCCTTGTGGCTGAGGCCCTTGGCGTCGATCTCCAGCGGAGCGCTGCTGAAATCCCGGGTGCCTTCCGGCTTGATGGAGGCCAGGTCGTCAAAATCTTTGCCCATCATCGCCGCCACCAGCTTGACGCGGGGCAGCTCTTCCACAGGGTATTCGCCCACCAGGGTGCCGTTGCGGAGCACAGTGATGCGATCGCACACCGCATAGACCTGCTCCAGGAAGTGGGTGACAAAGACAATCCCCACGCCCTTATCCCGCAGGCGGCGCATCAGGACGAAGAGCTTCTCCACTTCGTTGTCGTCCAGAGATGAGGTGGGCTCGTCCAAAATCAACACTTTGCAATCCATATCCACCGCCCGGGCAATGGCGATCATCTGCTGAATGGCGACGGAATAGTTTTCCAAATTTTGTGCGACATCCACATGGATATCCAGCTCCTGTACCAGCTGGTTGGCTTTGCGGACCATGGCTTTGCGGTCCACAGTGCCGAACTTTGTGGTGGGTTCCCGGCCGATATAGAGGTTCTCCGCCACACTCAGGTTGGGGCAGAGGTTGACCTCCTGATACACGGTGGAAATCCCCACTCGCTGCGCATCCATAGTGGAGTGGTTTTTCACAGGTCCATCCACGCCGTCCACGTGGATCTCACCGGCCTGGAAATCGTTGATACCGGTCAGGCATTTGATTAGAGTGGATTTGCCCGCACCGTTCTCTCCCATCAAGGCATGGATCTCGCCCTTGCGCAGGGTGAAGTCCACATGATCCAGTGCCTTGACGCCAGGGAATTCCATGCAGATACCCCGCATGGTCAATACAATCTCATGTTCCATGCTATCCTTCCTTCCAACTTTCCAAGCGAAAAGGGCGGACCTAGAGTTATCCGGGTCCGCCCTGAGAGATTACCGCGTCACGTCGGATCCGTCACAGATGGGTTCAGGTTCCGGCGTCCCGCCGGCCGTCGGCGCCAGATCAATATGCCCGAGCGTCAAGCACGGTCTGATCCACCACGGTCATTTCCTGAGCCTCGCCGTCCACGGAGAACTCGGGCACCACGTCGCCGTTGGTGAACCACTGCTCGGTCATGTAGACCTGCTGCTCAGGAGTCTCGCCGGCCTCGAGCTGCTGAATGATCTCCTCCACATAGGGAGCAGCCAGGGGATTGCACTCAAAGTTGGCGTTGATGTTGCCGGCCATGACCTCTTCCAGACCGGCGCTGGTGGAGTCAAAGGAGATCAGGATGACGTCGCCGTCCACACCGTAGGTGATGCCGGCAGCGTCCATAGCGGTCATAGCGCCGAAGGCCTCGTTATCGTTCTGGCAGACCACCACGTTGAACTGGCCCGCATAGCTCTGGCAATAGGACTCCATGACCTCCTGGCCGCCTGCCTCGGTGAAATCGCCGTCCTGCTCGTCCAGAATGGTCCAGCCATAGGCCTCGGCCACCTCGTTGAAGCCCTCGGTCCGGCCCAGCTGGGCGGAGGAACCGGTGGTGCCGTTGATGACCAGGATGCCGGAGATGTCGATGCCCCGCTCAGCGGCATAGGCGTTCAGCCACTCGCCGGCAGCCTTGCCCTCGACGGTAAAGTCGGAGCCCACCCAGGCGGCATAGTTGTCGGAATCGTCGATGGTACGGTCGATAACGATGACCGGGATGCCGGCGTCCTCGCACTCACCCAGGACAGTGTCCCAGCCGGTGGAGACGATGGGGTCGATGATGATGTAATCCACGCCCTGCTGGATGAAGTTTCTGACCGCCTGCAGCTGAGCTGCGGAGTCATTGTCGCAGTCCACGAAGACCAGGTCGTAGCCGTTCTCCTGGGTGAAGACATTCTGGCAGGACTCAGTGGAGGCGGTACGCCAGTCGGACTCGTGGCCCACCTGGGCGAAGCCAATGGTGATCAGATCGCCGGAGGTGTCTCCAGTGGAATCCCCTTCAGCAGAAGAAGAGGCGTCGGCGCTGGTGCCGCCGGAGGAGGTGCTGGCGCTGCTGTCATCAGCGGTAGTCCCGCCGCTGCTGCCGCAGGCGACCAGAGCAAAGGCCATAGCCAGAGCCATCAGCAAAGCAAGTAGTTTTTTCATGTTGCGATTCTCCTTTTTCAAATTTTCGATTTCCCAGTCCCACAGCGATTTGTCCCTTTTGTTGCGGAACTTTTGTAAAACATATTTTAGTCTCACCTCCGCCTTTCGTCAAGAGTTTTGTCCGTACATTTTTTAACTTTGTTGTATGCTACAATACAAATATTTGTTAAAAATTAAACTTAAAATACATTTCTATCACTCTTTCACAAAAAACATCCCATTTAATGGTCATTTTGACGGCAAACTAGATCTTTTCTTTCTGTTTTACACCTCTTTTTTACTGTTTTGATGGTTTTCGTTTTCCGGTTTTCTTCGTCATATTGTAAAAACAGCCCCGTATTTTTTATTAGTCTTTTTGCAATAATGCAGAATCGGCCAATCTGTCAATTCAAGTTATTTCCTTTTGTCTTTCTCTCCTCCCTCCGTTTGACTTAATTTGTCCGGATTAATAGTCGTATTTTTTTATTTTCATTAAAATTTATATTATCATTTACATTTGAATATGAGCATGCTATAATCTAATTACGCACAAATTAAAGGACGGTGCTCCTGATGACACCAAAATATGTACAGTTGGCGGATACGCTGCGCACCCTGATCCGGGATGGGGCATTCCGCGAAAAACGTCAGCTCCCCACCGAACTGCAGCTCAGCGAGCAGTACCAGGTCAGCCGGCAAACGGTCCGCCAGGCCCTGAGCCTGTTGGTGGCAGAAGGGCTCATTGAAAAACGGCAGGGCAGCGGTTCCCACATCACCCAGGCCGGACTCAACAGCACCCACAACAGCTATAAGATCGCCATTATCACGACCTATATCAGCGACTATATCTTCCCCAGCATCCTCCGGTCCATCCAGGATGTCCTTTCCCAGCACAACTGCACCATGCAGCTGCTGGCCACCCAGAACAAAATCACGCTGGAACGCCAGATTTTAGAGGGTCTGCTTGTCCAGGATATCGACGGAATCATTGTGGAGGGAACCAAAACCGCACTGCCCAACCCCAATCTGGACCTGTACCGGCAGCTGCACAGCAAGGGTATTCCCGTCATCTTCATCAATGGCAGTTATGCCGCCCTGCCCGACTGCATCTCGGTGCTGGACGACAACTTCGGCGGCGGATATCAGCTTGTGGAGTACCTGATCGGCCAGGGGCACAGCCGCATTGCCGGCATTTTCAAAAGCGATGACATCCAGGGAATCGAGCGTTACTCCGGCTACGTTCATGCGCTGCGGGACCACGGGAAGCTGGGCGACAACACCATTCCCGCCGCTTGGTTCACCACAGAAAACAGGGCCAGAGTGATGGACCGGCAGTTGGTGGAGGATATCAGGAGCTGTACCGCCACCGTCTGCTACAATGACGAAGTGGCCTATATTTTAATTTCCCTGCTGGAGGAATCCGGCGTCCGGGTCCCCCAGGACATGGCCGTCGTCAGCTTTGACAACAGCTATTTCAGTGAGCTGGGCAGCATCAAAATCACCTCCCTTTCCCACGAGGATCTGAACACCGGCGCTCTGGCCGCCACCAAACTGCTGAAAAAGATCGCCGGAGAACCCATCGCTTCGGAGGTAGTCCCCTGGACGCTCAAAGTCAAGGCCAGCAGCCAAACCCTGCTGTGACTGCGACTGCGCTTCAGCGCCCCGGAACAGTCCCTATCCCGCGCAGGATCTTCTCCTGTCTTTAGTCTATGTCAGAAAGGAGCATACATATGCTTGGTATCATCGGTGCAATGCAGGTGGAAGTTGACGCCCTGAAAGGCCTTATGACAGACCAGCAGGTGCGCACCATCAGCAATATGGAATATGTAGCAGGCAAACTGGACGGCCGCCCGGTGGTGGCTGTAGTCTGCGGAGAGGGCAAAGTGGCCGCCGCCATCTGCGCCCAGACGCTGATCCTGGAATATAACGTGGACCGGATCATCAACACCGGCGTGGCCGGCACCCTCTGCGACGCGCTGGGCATCAAGGATGTGGCGGTGGCCCAGGATGTGGTGCAGCATGACATGGATGTGACCGCACTGGGGCTTCCGCTGGGCCAGATCCCCAGTCTGGACGTGCTGAAAATCCCCTGCGACAAGGACATGGTGGCCGCCCTGGAGCGGGCAGTTCAGGAGCAGGGCTGCAACTGGCGCCTGGGTACCATCGCTTCAGGGGATATGTTCCTCCATACCGCCGAGCGGAAGGAATTCATCGTACGCCAATTCGGCGCCATCGCCGGCGAGATGGAGGGGGCCAGTATCGGCCAGGTCTGCTATCTGAACCACGTCCCCTTTGCCGTACTGCGCACCATCTCCGACGACGCCTCCGGCCACGCACCGGCCAGCTTTGAACAGTTTGCCGGAGAGGCGGCCGAACTGGCCTGCGCCATTGTACGCAGATTCGCCGCACTGTTGGAGGAATAAATATGGAAATCCAGAAAATCCAGAGCTTTACCGTCGACCACGACAAACTGGAGCCGGGGCTCTACATCTCCCGGGTAGACGGCACAGTGACCACCTATGATCTGCGCACCCGGAAGCCAAATGCCGGAGATTACATGGACAACCTGACCATGCACTCCGTAGAGCACCTCTTCGCCACCTATATCCGCTCCTCCAGCATCGGCTCCAAGGTGCTCTACTTTGGGCCCATGGGCTGCCAGACCGGCTTTTACCTGCTGGTGGACAGCACCCCGAAAGAGCAGGTGCTGGAGGCAATCGAGGCAGTGCTCCGTCAGATCATCGCCCACACGGGGCCGGTATTCGGCGCAGCCCGAAAAGAATGCGGCAACTACCGCAACCTCAATCTGGAGGCCGCCCAGCTGGAGTGCCGGCGTTACCTCCAGGTGCTGGAGGATGCGGCCCCCATTACATTCCAATATCGATGAGCGCAGCAACAGCGGCGTCCAGCCTCTCTTGTCCAGGCCGGACGCCGCTGATTTCTCATAATTTGATGCAAAACGAATATACTGAGAGAAAACCCAGTGCAAGAACAGGGGGGTGATTCCATGGATCCCAAAGTGGCGCCCTTGGGCATGCTTCCTATGGGCCTGGCTTTGGCTCTGATGGATGACCCGGCCTCACTGCGCGCCTTTTCCCAGCTCTCCCCCACCCGCCAAAACCGCGTGATTGCCGCCGCCCGCCGGGCGCAATCCCCGGAAGAGCTGCGCCGGCTTCTGGATGGGCTGGACTCCCGGTAACCGAAAACCGCCCCTGGATGCACCTGCATCCAGGGGCGGTCGCTTTTGGAATGGATAAGGGTTACTCGCCGAACTCCTTGAAGAACTTGTCGTGAACCACCTGTACGGCCTGATCGGCATCTTCCAGATCCACCAGCACGGAAACCTTGATCTCGCTGGTGGAGATCATGCTGATGTTGATGTCCGCATCATACAGCGCGCCAAACATGTCGGAGGCCACACCGGGGTTGTTGATCATGCCCGCTCCCACAATGGACACCTTGGCGATCTGATCGCTGACCTGAATGCTGTCAAACCCGATGGTGTCGCGGTGGGACTCCAGCAGGTCCCGGGCGGCATCCAAATCGGACTTGGCCACAGTGAAGCTGATGTCCTTGGTCTCATTCCGGCCGATGGACTGGAGAATGATGTCCACGTTGATCTTATTTCTGGCCAGCAGGGAGAAGATACGGAAGGCGGTGCCGGGCTTGTCGCTCAGGCCCACCAGAGCCAGACGGGCAATATTGGTATCCTTGGCAACACCCACAACATGAGAATTTTCCATAGCTTTTGCTACCTCCTTGACTTTGGTACCCGGATTCCCGGAGAAGCTGGAGATAACCTCCAGATTGACATGATAACGCTTCGCCATTTCCACGCTGCGGTTGTGGAGCACCTGGGAGCCCAGGGTGGCCAGTTCCAGCATCTCATCGAAGGAGATCTCCTCCAGCTTGCGGGCGCCGCTCACCTTCCGGGGATCCGCAGTGTACACGCCGTCCACATCGGTGTAGATCTGGCACAGGTCAGCCCCCAGGGACGCGGCCAGCGCCACAGCGCTGGTATCGCTGCCGCCCCGCCCCAGGGTGGTGATATCGTCATACTTATTGATGCCCTGGAAACCGGCCACGATGACGATGCGCCGCTTGTCCAGCTCAGAGCGAATGCGCTCGCCGGCAATCCGCTTGATCCGGGCATTGCCATAGGTGGAGTTGGTGTTCATCCCCACCTGCCATCCGGTCAGGGAGATGACGGGATAGCCCATCCCCTCAATGGTCATGGCGCACAGGGCGATGGACTGCTGCTCTCCGGTGGACAGCAGCATATCCATCTCGCGCTTGGACGCCTTGGGATTGAGCTCCGCGGCCTTTTCAATCAGTTCGTCTGTGGTATCCCCCTGGGCGGAGAGCACCACCACCACGTCGTTGCCGGCGCGATAGGTATCAGTGATAATGCGGGCGACGTTGCGGATGCGCGTCGCATTGGCGACAGAGGTGCCGCCAAATTTCTGTACGATCAGTCCCATGTGACTGCACGACCTCCATAACTCAAACTAAAATCTCATGTAAATTACATGGCAGAAGCCCAAACGCATATAGTTAGTCAAGCACCCGATAGGCGGCCTGAATGGCTCCGGCGGGCAGCGATGCCCGAAGCTCCCGCTCAGACAGAGGGGCCTCGGTTAAGAACGCCTCGCAGTCAGCTCCGCAGGTGTTGGCCAAGGGCGTGGCGCCCCGGGGCAGGGCGGATCCGGCATTCACCCGGACATACCAGCGGTTTTTCACCTCATCAATGGAGTAGACCGCATCCGGCCCGCCGTCCTCCCAGGTGATGTATTTTCTGCTCTTCAGGTGTTTGGCCGCATCGATGACATCCGCCACCACCGCGGAGGCGGTGGGCAGCTTTCCGGCCCCCCGTCCGTAGAACATCACGTCGCCAATGGCGTCGCCCTTGACCGAAATGGCGTTGAACACGTCCTCCACATTGGCCAGCGGAGACTCATCGGGCACCAGATGCGGGGCCACATAGGCGCACACCTTGTCGTCCTCCCGGCGGATGGCCCGCCCCAACAGCTTGATCTTCATGCCGGCGCTGCGGGCAAAGGCCACATCGGCCAGGGTGATGTGAGTGATTCCCTCCGTGGGCACCTGATCCGGATAGATGTGGCGGCCAAAGGCCAGGGCGGAGAGAATGCAGATCTTGCGGCAGGCATCCGCGCCCTCAATATCCGCCGAGGGATCCCGTTCGGCATAGCCCTTTTCCTGGGCCTCCTTCAGCGCCGCCTCAAAGGAGAGGCCCGCGCGGATCATCCGGGTCAGAATATAGTTTGTGGTTCCGTTCAGGATACCGGCAATCTCAGTCAGCTCATTGGCCGCCAGGCACTGGTTGATGGGCCGGATGATGGGGATGCCGCCCCCTACGCTGGCCTCAAACAGATAGGACACGTTGTGCTGTTTGGCCAGCTGCAGCAGCTCATACCCGTGGGTGGCCACCAGTTCTTTGTTGGAGGTGACCACACTCTTGCCGGCGCTCAGGGCGCGGCGGGTGTAATCCAGGGCGATGGTGGCTCCGCCGATGGTTTCCACCACCACATCCACCTCCGGGTCCTGCTCAATAACCGAAAAATCATGGATGACCTTGTCGGCAAACATGCTCTCCGGGAAGTCCCGTATGTCAAGAATATACTTCAGGTTGACCTGATTGGCCACTTTTTCTGAAATGTGCTGGCCATTCTTGTGAATGACCTCGGCCACGCCGGAACCGACGGTGCCAAACCCCAAAATCGCAACATTAACCATACATACACCTCTGTTCTTCTACGCTATAGTTTATGACAGCCGGGGTCAGCCGGCCAAAATTTCAAATTGCACCACTCCGTCCAAATCGTTGAGCTGCCGAATCAACTCGTCCAGGGGATCTTTCATGCCGGAGGTCTCCGCACTGATGGTGACCGCGCCGCATCCATTGACCGGAATGGACTGGTTGATGGTGAGGATATTTGCCCCAGATATGGCAAAGATATTCAGGATAGAGGACAACACCCCCGGCTCATCCCGAAGCATGGATTGAAACGTGACAATATGGCCGCTCATCATGTCATTAAAGGGCATGACAGAATCCTTATACTTATAGAAGGCGCTGCGGCTGATGCCCACGCGCTGGGCGGCCTCGTTGATGGTGCTCACTTCCCGCAGCTCCAGCATTCGCTTTGCCTGGACCACCTTGAGAAAGACCTCGGGCAGCTTATCCGCTTCCACAATAAAATACTTCGGCCGCTGGGCCATCTCCGTCACCTCTGCGTCCGCCTGTGGCGGTCATTTGTCCGTGTTGACTCTTATGATACCATAGCTTTCATCTGTTTTCAACGATAAGTATCGCAAAAAATGACGGATTATCCCCGCTGCTGTCCGCCCCGTTTCAGACATTTTACCGAAAGGAGGGCTTTAGATGCGGATCAACCATCAAAAGGCAGTTCTGATTTTGTGTGCCGCTGCAATCCTGCTGATTCCCGTTCTGCGCAGCGCGGTGCTCCCCTTTGCCCTGGCACTGTTTTTGGCCGGGTGCTTTCAGCGGCCGATGGCAAAACTGGAAATGCGCCACATCCCCCGCTGGCTCTCTTCTCTGGCCATTCTGCTGATCGGCCTTGCGCCATTGCTGCTGCTGTTGGGATACGGCATACTGTCTCTGGCCCACTCTGTGCGGGACATCGCCCAGACCGTCATTCCCCGGCTGCAGTCTGAACACCTGCTGGACGACTGGCTCTATCGGGTGATGACCGCGCTCCCGCCTTCCCTGCAGGAGGTGTGCCGCGCCGCGCTGAATACACTGGCCCAGCAGAAAGACCAGTTTCTGGGGGAGCTGCTCACCCGTCTGGGCACATGGAGCTCCGGGCTGCTCACCACTCTCCCCTCCCATCTGGGCGAAACCGGGCTCTTTCTGCTCTCCTTTCTCTTCTGTGCCATCAGCTATCCCGAGATCAGCGCGCTGCTGCGGCGGATTTTGCCCGAGGACTGGCGGGCATGGGCGGGCCGGGTGCAGCGGACCGCGGCCAACCAGCTGGGCCGGTGGTGCAGCGCAGAGAGCAAGCTGGTGGGACTGATCTTTCTGGAGCTGGCTCTGGGGTTGGCGCTGCTGCGCATCAAGCGCTGGTTTTTCTTTGCAGCCCTGATCGCCCTGGTGGATCTGCTGCCCCTGGTGGGCTCCGGCCTGATGCTGCTGCCCTGGGCCGCCATCCGGCTGTTGATGGGCGACCAGCTCCAGGCGCTTGGGTTGGTGCTGATCTGGATCTGTGTATGGACCACCCGAACGGTCATGGAGCCCAAATTGGTGGGCCGTCAGCTCCAGCTGCCCTCCGCCATCTCCTTCTTTGCCGCCATTCTGGGGGCAAAAGTGTGGGGGCTGAAAGGCCTGATCCTGTTTCCCGTGCTGGCGGCGGTGGCCATCAGTTTTCTCTCCTCCCAGAGCGTTGCCAAGCGATGAGCAAAGAGAAGCGCCGCCCATGCAAGGCGGCGCTTCTGAATCATGTTATGGGCTGGCGGAATCAATCACCCGTTATCCTCCCCCAGATGTCCCGCTGGAATTGCCTCCGGTAATTCCATCAATAATGTCGTCTATAATGCTCCCACTCGAGACATTGACCGTCACGGTCAGAGAGACGCTGGGCGCATACTCGGTGGCGTCCGCGGTCACGGTAATCACCGCAGTACCCGCGCTGACCACAGTGACATTGCCGTTGGCATCCACGGTGGCCACCGCCGGATTGCTGGAGGAGTAGCTGATGGCGCCGCCGGGATTGCCGGCCCCGTCCACGCTGTAGGCACCCAGAGAGAAGGGGGCGTCGCCCACCGTCTTGGAATAAGACGCGGAGGCCACCGTCACGGTCTGCTGGCTCATCAGTTCCCGGTTGGCCAGCCACTCCTCTGTATGGAGGGTGCACTGTCCCTGGGACTCCACCCAAGACTTCAGCTGGTAGCTGTCGCCCACCGTGACAGAGGCGGCAGCCTCATCCCGATAGAAGTCCAGCACGGGGATCTCAGAGAGGCTCTCCTCCGGGCAGTACTCGCCGGCCAAATGATACATACCGGTGTCCTCGATGGGGTCGTCCAGACAGACCGTCACCGTCGTGTGCACGCTGCAGTAATCTGTGGGGGCATCCCCTTCCACAAAGTAGCCGGTCGCCGCACAGCCGGCAGCGCTGCAGACACTGGTGGCCAAATCGCCGCTCTTGGTGCAGTAGGTGGCGGAGACTACATTCTTGCTGGTGGTTGCAAGCTCCACATCGGGAAGCCCCTCCACCAGGCTGCTCATCACCTGCTGCCAGAGGGTGACTGCCGGGTTACCGGAGACGCTGATATCCTCAGGCTGATCGTAACCCACCCAGACCGCGGCAGTGTAATAACCAGTATAGCCGCAGAACCAGCGGTCATAGTTGTCCGTGGTGGTACCGGTCTTACCTGCCACCGTCATACCGGAGATGGCCGCCCGGGTGCCGGTGCCGCTGGTGACAACCCCCTCCAGCATCCGGTTCATATAATAGCAGGTATCCTCGCTGAGCACGGCGGTGCCGGTCTCATCGTTTTCCAGAATGACATTGCCGTCGCTGTCAGTGACAGTGGTATAGAGATGGGGCTCAATATACATGCCGTTGCGGGGGAACACAGAGAAGGCACCGGCCATCTCAAATGTGGTCACACCCTCCGTCAGGCCGCCCAGCGCCAGAGGGGCATAGTCGATGTCGGAGTACACCCGTCCATTGGAGCCCTCATAATAGGAGACCAGGCTGCTGATGCCAAACCGATTTACCAGATATTCATAGGAGGGCTCCACCCCCACCAGATCCAGCGTCTTGACGGCGCTGGTGTTCAGCGAGTTGACCACCGAGTTGTATACGCTGGTCAGGCCGGAATACGTCCGGTTGGAGTTTCTGGGCCAGGGGTTTCCATCATTGAGCATAAACGGGGTATCGTCCACGGCGGAATAGGGCGTAATCAGCCCCTCCTCCAGGGCGGGCGCATAGACGGAAATAGCCTTAAGCGAGGAACCGGGCTGGCGCAAGCTGTCGGTGGCCCGGACCAGAGAACGGCTCTCAGTCTTTTCTCCGATGCCGCCGGACAAAGCCACCACCGCACCGGTCTCATTGTCCACCACAGTGATAGCGGACTGGAGCGGCGAGCCGGAATCGGACTCCATCCCCGCCAGGGCGTCGGGATTGCTGTACACCGCGTCCACCTTGGCCTGGGCATCCGGATCGAAGCAGGTGTAGATGGACAGACCGCCATGGAACAACATGTTGCTGGCCGCCTCATTGGAGATGTTGAACTGTTCCATCAGATCCTGCTGGACCGCATCAATCACCGCGTCCACATACCAGGAGTTGATATCCCCGGAGGAACTGCCCACAGTGGCCGCCTGGGAACCATCCTCAAACACCATAGTGACCTGGGATGCGTCATAGACAAAATTCTTGTTCCCATCCTCGTCCACAGTGCCGTCGGGCAGATAGCCCAGCTTGGCCAGGGCAGTCAGCTCCTCTTCCTCACTGATATACCCCTGTTCATACATCTGCATAACCACGGTAGAAGCCCGGCGCATGTTATTGTCCAGATGATTATAGGGATCATAAAGAGAAGGGTTGTTTGTGATGCTGATCAGGCTGGCGCACTCCGCCAGATCCAGCTCGGAGACATCCTTTGCAAAATACCGATAGGCCGCTGTATAGACGCCGTTGCACTGGCGGCCCAGGAAGATGTTGTTGAGATAGAGCTCCAGAATTTCTTCCTTGGAGTGATTGCTGTCGAACTCCAGGGCGGAGAAAATTTCCAGCACCTTCCGCTTGACGGTGACGTCGTCGTTCTGGGACAGATTCTTAATCAGCTGCTGGGTAATGGTGGAACCGCCCTGAACGTCCCGGCCGGTGAACATATAATAGACCGCGCCCAGCGTGCGCCGCCAGTCCACGCCATTGTGCTCCCAGAACCGCTTGTCCTCGATGGCCACGGTGGCGTTGATCAGATTTTCCGGCAGCTCGTCATAGGTAATCCACACACGGTTCTCGTTTGCATACAAGGTTTTCATGATCTGCCAGCTCTGGGATGTGTCATCCCAATAATAGATATTGGATGACAGGCTGGGGTCGTAGGCCTGGGTGTTCAGTGTAGTCTGGGCTTCCTCCGCCTGGGGAATGATGACGTCCTGAACATAGGTCTTGGCGTACCCCATCATAAACAGGCCGGTCAGCAGACCGCCCAGCAGGATTGTGCCCAATACAATACCCAGCCACTTGAAAAAACGGCCGGTGATATACAGCGCCAGTGCGCCGCCAGTCCGCTTTCTCCGCTTGGTTTTTTTAGCCAAAAGAACCACCTCCGGTAGTCGCACGGCCGGTCGTCCGAGGAGTCCGGCCGCAGAGGGCATATTCTACAAATAACTTCTCATTTTATTATTGTAGCATATCTGTCAAATCCAGTCTCCTTTTTTCCTGATTCTTCCGGTTTAAGGCAAATTTTATCCATGCAATCAGAGCCATTGACTGTATAGGGTCACCGGAAACAGGGCAAACTGGATCAGGCAGGTGAATACAAATGAAACACTCTCATCCATCGATTCCGCTGCGGATTTCCCTTCTGTGCGGCACACTGGCCGTCAGTCTTGCCCTTTTGATCACCGCATGGGCGCTTCCCATGCCCGACAGCAGCCAGACCAGCGCCCAGGCACAAGTGGAAGTGGCTGTCAACGCGGAAAAGAGCGCCGGGCAGGAGTCCTCTCTTGTGCTGCGCAGTACCGACGGCATGGTGTGCGTCTATCGAAACGGCATCCTATTCTATAAAACGGATATTCCCGTGGTTTCTCTTCCGGAACAGAACCGAAAAGAACTGGAAGAGGGCATTGAAGTGTCCAACGAGACCGAAATGCATCAGCTTCTGGAGGACTTTGGCGCCTGAGCAGTCCCATCGAAAAAAAATGACGCCCGCTTCCTATTGCTTTTTTCCCGGCAGCACGTTACAATAGAGCCAGAAGAAACAGGAACCCTCCTCCCCAGCGGCGGAGTCTGTGTCTCCTGGGAAAGGCCGGTATGCACTATGAGCGAAGAATATGGTCCCGATTTCATCACCCTGACCGATGAGGAGGGCAACGAGTTCCAGCTGGAATACCTGGACACTCTGGAGTACAAGGGAGATGTCTACATGGCGTTCTTCCCCACCCTGGAGGAGGGGCAGGATGAGGACAGCGAGGAATACGGCCTGATCATCCTGCGGTGTGTCCCCGGCGATGAGGAGGACACGCTGGAATCTGTAGACGATGAGACCGTACTCAACGCGGTGTACGACCTGTTCATGGAGACCCTGTTTGAGGAGGAAGAAGACGGCGAGTAATCCTCCCCTTCTCATCTGAATGGACTGTTTGCCCTGCCGGGTGCGTGATGGCCTCCTTTATGGCCTACAATGTTAATATGGACTGCCAGAATAGACTCGTCCGGCGGTTTGCAGGCCTCCCGGCCCTTTCTCGAAAAGGGTTGGAAGTTGGAAGCAGATAAACCGGACGGAGGCGGCCCACCTGCAATTACGCAGGCACATTTCGGGCCACACGGCCACGGCGGGGTGTTTTATCAGATTGGATTTGTCCCCGTAATTGCAAATTCAGATGATTTCAAACCGGTACGGTCCCGGGAAGCACAGCTTTCCGGGACTTTTTGCGGTCTGATCCGCCGGGCTCCCCCGGAGGAAGGTCTTGCAAGACGACTTATTTTGCGGTATAATAGAGGCTAAGCGGCTGCGATGACAGATTTTTCGTCTCTTCCATCCAGGCCGCTTTTGTAAAGGAAGTTTGGGCGCCCCATTTCCCTGCCGTGCGCCCAAGACTGAGAGGAATGATTCAAAATATGAGCGAATCCATGACAAAAAAAGAGCGTCAGGCACAGGCCCGCGCGGCCCTCTCCCAAAAGGAAAAGCAGGAGCAGGAGAAGGCCAGAAAGTCCCGGCGCAACGCGATCATTTATACTGTGGTCGGCATTGTGGTCGCCATCGCCGTAGCCGCCCTGCTGGTTTGGGACAGCGGCGTCATCCAGACCCATATGACCGCCCTTTCTGTCGGCAACAGGAAATACACCATTCTTGATTTGAATTATTACTATTACTCCAGTTACTCCACTTATTCCGCCAGTGCGGATACCTATGGTCTGGACACCAGCGTACCGCTGGATCAGCAGGAGGTGTCTGAGGGCTACACCTGGGATCAGATGCTCAAGGACTCCGCCGTGGAGCTGCTGACCGACGTCAGCGTCCTCTATCAGGAGGCAATGGCTGACGGCTATGAGCTCAGCCAGGACGGCCAGGATCAGGTGGCGATTACACTGAACAACACCTCCTCCTACGCCTCTCTGTTCGGCGTGACGGAGAAATACTATCTCGAGTCCAACTATGGCCGGTATATGACCATGAGTGAGCTGGAGCGCATCCTCACCGAATACCAGACCGCTCAGGAGTATGCCCAGCACAAGGGAACCTCCTTTGAGGTCTCTGACGACGAGATCCAGGCGTTCTATAACGAGAATTCCGCCGAGCTGGACACCATCGACTACAACTGCTATCTGGTGGGCTACGACCGGACTGAGACGGATGCGGACGGCAACACGGTGGATCTGGACGAGGCGACCATCGAGGCAAACCGGGCGCAGGCCCAGGAGCGCGCCCAGGAAATCCTGGACGCCCTGGTGGCTGGCGACCAGGAGCTGGCGGCCCAGCTGGCCGAGGAATACGGCGCCACCGACAACTCCAACTCCAGCGGCATCAGCTACAGCGGCTACGCCGACTGGATGGCGGACAACAGCCATCAGACGGGCTCCTACGGACTGGTGGAGAACATCAGCGCCACGGATGACAGCACGGTGCTGGGCTATTTTGCCATCTATATCAATGACCGCCATCTGGATGAATACACCGGCGTGGATGTCCGGTATATCCGCACCACCGCCACTGCTGACGACGAGGGCAACTATGATATGGAGTCCCTGACCACCGAGCTGGACACCATCATTCAATCCTATGAAGAGGGCGACAAGACCGCCGAAAGCTTCGGTGATCTGGCAGATAATTACTCGTTTGATGCCTCCACCTATCCCGGCGGCCTGCGGGAAAATGTCTCCAAGGAGGCATTCAATGATGAGATCACCGCATGGCTCTTCGATGACAGCCGCCAGGAGGGCGACTATCAGTCCTTCGTGGATGAGGACAACCACACCTGCTATCTGTTCTACTTCATCGGCCATCAGGACACCCCCTACTGGCGTACCGTCTGCTACGACAATGTCCAGGAAGAGAAGTACTATGAGTGGCTGGACGAGGTGACTCCAAACTATCCCACCCAAAATGGCTTTGCCATGCGCTTTGTGGGGTGAGTGCTCTCTCCACACTGCGGTCTGAAGATTTCAATCCCCGCCGGTGGATACCGGCGGGGATTTTTCAGTCAGGCCAAATTTGACAAAACTTCCTCTTGTCAAACAGGGAAATCAGTGCTATAATAAGAGAGCTTTGCAGAAGCAATGCTTTCTGTAAGACGGCAAAATCAATCTGTGGGGTTAGTACATCGGTAGTACGTCGGCTTCCCAAGCCGAATAGGCGGGTTCGACTCCCGTACCCCGCTCCAAAAAAGAAGGACATCCTGTGGTGGATGCCCTTCTTTTTTGTGTTCTTCAGCCACCAAAACAATCTTCCAAAGCTCCAATTCCAATCAATTGTAAAACCCTTCCCGGCGAAGCAGATTCACCAAATCAACAATCTGCTCCCTTTCCACCTCAAACGGAAAACCAAAGGAAAACCCGATCTCCCTTTCATCGCAGGCACGGATACGGTCCTTCATTCCCTGTATGGTCTGTCCGGCGTGATAGTAATCTGCAAGGTAATCCTCCACACCATATGCTTCAAACAGATATCCGTCAAATGTGTCAAAGGAATCAGCAAGGGCATCCGCGCGTTTCAGCTTTGTGGATACGGATATTTTATCAAAGTGAATCTCAATATCACATAGGCCATTGACGCCAATCACTGCAATGGGATAAGATTCTCTGATCCACTGACCCGCCTCTCCCCTGTGATAGTGTCCGTTGTAGCAACCGGATTTCACATCAAAACTCCTGTGAACCAAAGTCCGGATGATTTCTGCCCGCTTTACTTCTAAATGATGATAGGCAGCATTGAGTCTGTTCAGCAGTTCTTGATCCATCAAAATCGCCCTCCCAGCCCTGGAATATAACGTCCTAAGCCATTGTAACACAAACTATACAAAGCTGCATCTTTCAAGCGCAAAAGACTGCACAACCGTCAAAATCAAGGCATTTGGGGCAAAGGAATCCGGCACAGGCAGCACGGTCTGCCAACAACAGGACATCCCGAAGGATGTCCTGTTTGCTCTCAGCTGATTCATTTCTTCCCCTGGGGCCGAACCAAAGGACAGAGACAGGCCCGGGCACTGCACACATGCGCAGCGCCCGGGCCCTGACAGAGTATAGAGAGAACGTCTTTATCCCCCGGTCTTCAGATCAGAGGATGTCCATGGCGGCGCAGAAGCCCTCGTAGGTGGCCTCCTTGACGGTGCGGGCCTGCCGGCCGTCGCCGGTGACCACAAAGTGGGGGCAGACGCCCTCCAGGGCCTTCACCTCGTCGCTGTTGGCGCGGCTGCCGCAGCAGTAGAGCACCAGATCCGCCTGGTCAAACTGCTCCACGCCGTCCTTGTCCAGGTACTTCACGCCCTGGTCGGTGATCTCCTGCACCTGCACCGAGCAGAAGGTGCCCATCCCCGCCTTCTTCATCCGGGGAATCAGGGCCATCCGCTGGCTCATGCCGGAGTCCTTGCACACATCGTCCCGCATCTCCAGGATGTCCACCTGGGCGCCCCACTGGCTGGCGAAGAAGTAGCCGGACTCGCAGCCGATGGCGCCGCCGCCGATGATGACCACCTTCTTGCCCTTCACCTCATCGGGATGGGTATAGGCGTAGAGGGCGTGCTGGGCCTTCTCCACTCCGGCGATGGGGGGTACAAAGGGATGGGCGCCCACGGCGCAGATCACATAGTCGGGCTTCAGGGACTCCAGCAGCTCCTTTGTGGCCTTGGTGTTCAGCCGGATGTCCACGTTCTGATACTTGCAGCGGGCGATCATGCTGTCCTTGAACCGCTTCAGGGACTCCTTGTCGGTGGCGATCTCGGTGAACCAGAGCTGGCCGCCCAGGGCATCGCTCTGCTCCAGCAGGGTGACCTTGTGGCCCCGCTCGGCGGCGGTGACGGCGG